>Ga0315296_10000288_pt1 | contig 46290 bp, 46 predicted proteins | sample YL17G14_18_MG_FD_203921 | JGI IMG/M metagenome (GOLD analysis project Ga0315296, IMG submission 203921) | Sediment microbial communities from Yellowstone Lake, YNP, Wyoming, USA - YL17G14_18 | ecosystem: Environmental > Aquatic > Freshwater > Lake > Sediment | place: USA: Wyoming | collected... | reverse complement strand
TGCGTAACAGCGCCTTGATTTTCCCTATTCCCCAACACCATATGAACGCTTTTACCCGTCAACTCAAAACCCAGCTTCTCCATTAACCCTCGCCCACTCGTGTTCAAAACCGGCAATCCTACGCGCAGTTCAGAGTGATCGTCTCCAATGGTTTTCACCAATGCGTGGAACAGATATCGTGCCGTCTCAGAGTCTAGGCAAACCCATGGGCCAATCCAAAATCCGTTTTGCGTTTTCCGTGCCATAACGTAGCCAACTATGTTTCCTTTGTCTTTGGCAACGAAGCATAACTGCGGGTAATCTCTGTAAACGCTTTGCAGAACAGCTAAGCGGTTGACACCGAAATATGCAGCATCAAATTGAGCTACGTTGACTAGGTCATCGTCACGCATCTGAAACGTTTTTTCTCTTTTGAGCTGCAGTTTTTCCCTTGGTCGCAGTTGCCGACGAAATCGAAGCGAGTCAAACTCCTCAATGAAGCCTATGCGCCTGTAAAGGGGAACAGCTTCTTGCACTGCTTCTAATTTCACTGTTTCAGCGCCCGCATTCTGCAGATAACTCACAGCCGTCTCCATCAAGACGAAACCTACACCCTGACCACGCCTCTCAGGGTTGACGATCAAAAGCCCAATCCATCCAATCTTGCCGTAGCAGATCGAGAACACATGCCCAACCGGCTTGCTCTGAAACTCAGCAATAAAACAACCCTTGGGCTCAAACTTCCAGCATCTTTCTACGTCACGTTGCGTGTATCCCCACCCTTCTCTGCTCACAGACTCTGACACATAATCAATATCAGCGCCAGTCCAGCGCCGAATCATAATTGATTTGCGGAGTGGCTCCAATGTCACCAGAAATCCATTATGAGAAACTGGCTTCTCGGGAATAATCGTTCCAGCAGCTTGACGACTCTTGCTTCGCCAACCGTTGCTTCCACCTTGAGTTGCCCACTTTTGCGGCATTCCAAAGGGTCTGTAACGCCAAAAATGAGTTTCACCAAGATTGCTCCGCTGAGCATGACTTTGAAGTCAACAGGCTGATTTGTCCAGACAATCTGCTGCACCTTTTCGGTTGTTTTCTCCAAGAAGAGACTGTGTTCATCGCACTGTATCTGTGCCAACCCGTTCCAGCCTTCAGCACCCTTCAGGCGGTTCGCAAAGACAGGCTCCAGTTCGCTTAATAGTTTCTGAGCGTCTAGGATCGCGTACATGAACACGCCCATTGACTCAGATTCGATGAATCCAAGTTTCGGAAAAATACTTTCGTAAACGGGATTTCGCAGCGAACCAGCGACGATGGCTGCAACTTTCCTCTTATCGAAGTCCGCGGTGACCTTTTCCACCAACAGGCTGGCTACTTGCTCCGAATCATGCTTTGGATCGACTACTATCTCTCTAAATTCGCCAGTGTTGTTTCTCTTCTCCCGGGTTGCATGAACATAGCCCACCATTCGGTTTTGGCTGTCTAAAGCAACATAATTAATGTTGTCCTTCTTTCGAAGCATTCGTACAAACGATTTGGGAGTTCTTGCCGCGGAACCCACGAAATTCTTCGTGAAACTGATGTAGAGCTGCAACATCCTTTCTATATCTTGTCTTGAAGCTGCGCGCACTTTGAACTCCATTCTACTCATCCCACCTCCAATGCAGAATGCGCTTGAAAATTTCAATGTCAGGCAGCTCACCCTTTGTTACTGTTAGCTTCCTGCTCGTCACTGCATCTTCCCATTGGACGACGTTTCGCCGTATTTTGACATAGGTCTCCAGATCTGTTGAAAACTCGATATCAACGCGTCTAGATGGCTTTGCTAGTCTTTCGAAATGGTTTTTTCTGAACCTGAATGATAGGGTGCCTACGTCCTTGAGTCGGATTGCGACCGATTTTTCCCAGCCTTTAAGTTTTCTTGCGGCGACTTTGGAATCTTTTAGCGACCGGTTGAGGTAACGCAACCACACGCCGAACAGGTATGGATAATCTAGATATTTCACGTACGAACGCCAAGTAATGACGTCGACGAAGCCAAGCCGCTCATATATCCGATGAGCCGGAATATCAACCCCCGTGTAAAGCGAAGCGTTCGACAGACCGTTCTGCCTGCTCTTTTCCAAAGCCGTCTTCATGAGGTTTGAAACCAAACCTTTGCACCTGTAATCCGAGTCCGTGCACACGCCAGAAATTCCAGCGGTCTTCGGGTAGACGCCCTCGCCGTGATGCAACTGCTTAAACACAAGCTCTAAACTGCTTACAAGTTTTCCATCCACAACACCGACAAAGATGTCTTCCGGACGCACGCCCTGAGTTCTATGCCACTCTAAGGTTCTTCGAGGAGTCGTAGGTTCAAAACACTCGCTGAAGATCTTTGCGAGGGCTACCTCATCTCCTTTGACGTAGTTGCGAACTGTGTATACTATGGATTTTTGCAAACCTCAAGTCTCCATTCTTTTGAAGCAATCCTGACTAGAGCACAAAACGTTGCCCTAAAGCGTTTCTGTCAACGCTGGTCTTACTCTTGCTTCTAGGCTACGTGGGGCATGAACTCCCACTTTTCCCTCTCAGCGCCAATCTTCTTCAAAATACTGACCGATACTTCTTCAGGAAGAGACATCATGACCTTGCCCAAATGCTTACATAACTGCTTGGCTGGTGCGCATCTGCTCCAATCAGCACAATCGTGCAAAATGAGGCGCCGCGGTACATCAATTGAGACGTGATATTCGCGCACCTTGGCTTTCACGCTCTCTTCAGATGATTGTTCCACAGAGATCTCGCTGTCTTTTATCTCTCTAGCTCTTTTGACGCGGCTGTCATCCATGAAGACCTTGAGCAAATCACCTAACTTCATGTTTGCGATTTTCTCGGGCATGAAAGCTGTCAGCTCCATAGACGGTTGTGGCGGAGGCGCCTTCAACTTAGCTTCCAGATAGGCTCCAACCTTGTCTTTCACAGCCCTCTGTTCCTTTGTGATTATTTCAAGCATTTCAGCCATTTCTAGGCTGTTCTTAACTGCGTAGGCATGATAATGATTGTTGAAGTAACCAAGGACCTTCTTAGCTTTCGTTGCGGCTGCCTTGACTTTGGGCACCCAAGGCTGCAGTTCCTCAGTTTTGTAGTGGTAATTATACCACGGTGACTCGCCCTTGCCATGCCACCTGATATACGCAAAGTCTGCTGTAACATGCATGTCAGGAGGTAACAACGGCTCGTCCACAGCCGTGTAAGCCACCTGATACTTCTCCAAAAGTTGAAGCATCTGAGGACTCATCCAAGAAGGGTGACGAAACTCTACGGCAAGTCTGAACTGAGTTGGAAACAGCACAAAGAAGCTTTCGAGAAGGCTTAAGTTGAGTTTCAAGCTCGGGGGCAACTGCGCAAGCAAGCAGGCGAGCTTGCCGTTGAATTGCAAAGGCTCCATCAACTCAAGGAACTTGTTCAGATCCAGCTCGACGCCTTTCGCCGGGTCAAGCTTTTTCTCGTGAGTGATGAGCTGAGGCAGCTTGGCAGCAAACAAGAAATCCTGCGGAGAGTATCTAAGCCAACCAAAAACCATGCCTTTAGTCGGATAACGATAGAACGTCGAGTCGATTTCCACGGTCTTGAAGACGCGGGAATAAGCCGTCAACATGCTTTTCTCGCCTTCGCGATAAAAAGCTCCGACCCACTCTTTGTACGACCAACCAGAACAGCCGAGCCACACGTTTTCCATGATTATCGCCTCTTTTCACAAACATTATAGACAGTTGTGCCATGTAATAGTTTTTAGCCGCCACTATCATAGAGCCATTGGAATAATCATGAGACTATTGGTGATCTCTGACTTTCACGGAAGCGTCGAAGCTGCACACAGAACGGCTGCAAAAGCCAAAAAAACGCAACCTGACGTTATCATTGTGTGCGGAGACATAACCCACTTCGGCTCAATTAAAGACGCTGAAAAAATCCTTGCACCACTGACCGCACTCAGAAAGCCAACACTCTACGTGGCTGGCAACTGCGACCCATCCGAACTTGCAGAAGCACAAATCACAGGAGCCACAAACATACACGGACAATGCCATGAGATCAGCAATGTTTCTTTCATGGGACTTGGTGCCGCGCCCACAAGCCGATTCTACTCATGGTTTGAAATGTCTGAAACAAAAATAATGAACACGCTGGAGCAAATGGCAGACCGCTGTCCACCAAACAAATGGCTAGTCGTAGTCTCGCACGCTCCTCCTAAAGACACAAGCGTTGACTTGGCGTTCTCCAGAATGCACGCTGGCAGCGTTAGTCTAAGAACCTTCATTGAAAAGAGAAAACCCGACATTGTGTTTTGCGGACACATTCATGAAGCCAAGGGAGTAGACCACATAGGCGAAACTATCATCGTGAACCCTGGACCAGTAAGACATGGCAGCTGTGCAATCGCAAGCTTAAACGACAAAATCGAAATTAAACTGGACTCGGTATGAAAGCTCGTTTAAAGTTTAAAAGTGAATACGATAATGTATAGAGAACCGCGAGATGAGACCAAATGCCATTTGAAAAAGGAGACTTCGTGCTCATCGATTTCATAGCTAAGGTCAAAGAGACAGGCGAGGTTTTCGATACTACCAAAGAGGACATAGCCAGGAAGGAGAAGCTGTACAAAGAAGGCGAGATTTATGAGCCCAATCTAATTGTCATCGGCGAAGGTTGGGTGCTAAAAACCCTAGACGAAAGCCTACCTACTCTAGAACTGGGAAAACTAGCAGCCGTTGAGATCACTCCTGACAAGGCCTTCGGAAACCGCGATCCCGAAAAAGTAAGGCTTGTCCCGTTGAAGCGGCTCATTGCAAAAGGGATTAACCCTCAGCTCGGAATGAGAGTGGAGTTTGAAGGCAAGCTAGCCATAGTCAGAACAATAGGAGCTGGCAGAGTTCAACTCGACTTCAACCCGCCCCTAGCAGGCAAAACCCTAGTATACGAAGTAACTGTTCAACAGAAGCTCGATACAGAAAAAGAAAAGATCAACGCGCTAATTCATCGGCGCATACCCTCAGTTGACGTGTCAAAATTTGACATCAAGAACAAGAAAACAGCGGTTGAAATCGAAGTGCCTGAAGAATCCTTTTACATCGAAGGCTTGCAGGCAGTAAAGCGAGGCGTAGCTTTAGACATACAGAAATTCTTCACTGAAAAGGACACAGTCAAGTTCACCGAATCCTTCAAGAAGAAAATCACAGCAACGGAGAAGCCTACTGCTGAAAAAGCCATTTCGGAACAGCCAACAGAGGCACGAGAACAACAGACGCAGGCGCAACCAGCCGAAGCCGCTGAAACCTCATAATTTTCTGCTCCAAGGAAACTTAGACACTCTAAGCCAGCAGCAATTCTCTATTAGCTTGAGAGGTTTTCTCCCTAGCGGATTTTCTATGTCATTCTAGCTTTCTGGCCCGTAACTTCCTCAGGCTCTCCGTCTCTCTTCACTTTTCTGCGGACCGTTTTCGCTAGTCGGATTCTGAATCATGCATAGTTGATATGTGTTAGTGAAAGCTAGTCAATTTCTTGTTGTAATCTCATACAACCTCAGCGTTGTTGCTACGAGAAAATAAAAGGAGGTGCAGAATTGAAGTTTAGATTAGCTTTCCTGTTAGCTCTTGCGTTACTTGCCTTTGGGGCATCAATGCTCGTTGGCCTAGACGTGTCAGCGCCGAGGCTTCACAGCGTCTCGTACGGTACTGCAAGAAACGTCGGCCTGCCCGTGCAGCCCTGCGGCGATCCAGTTGAAGGACCCAATTTTCCGCATCAGCTAGTGAAAAGTTTTAGTATTTGATAACTTTCATATAAGACGATGACATAGAAGGGAATGGGTTACGGTATATGCAAAAAAGAATTGATCTTCAGCACCTGAAGACGGTAGAAGCCCTCGAATTGGAAGGGCCGAGAAACATCACTAAAGTTGCGAGAAAACTGGGCATTCCAGCTGAAACCCTGCGGAAAAGAGTGAGACGGATGGCCTCCCAGTTTTCCTGGCAGTTTCACCTGAACATTTATCACGCATATCTTGGACTCAAGAAGGCTATCGTGTTTGCCCAGGCCATCCCAGGATATGAAGACCTGCTCTTTGACTGTCTGAAAACCAACGATTTCTGGTTGTACGTGAACCGATGCTACGGCATGAGCGAAGGATGCGTCGCTCTTTACACTATCCCAAGCAGCAACAGCGGCGACTTTGAAGAATTCGTTAGGCAACTGGAAGAAAAGGGCATTGCAAGCCACGCACAAGTTGTTTGGTCAACCTGCTTTCACTACGTGCATCAAACGACCAACTGGTTTGACAAAGCCTCAAAAACGTGGAACTTCCAGTGGGATGAATGGAGCAAGGAGATTCCAAAGCAGAGCACAAAGCTGCCTTACACGCTACGTGACCCCGAAGAGTTTCCATTAAAGGCAGACAAGACCGACCTACTCATACTGAAGGAACTGGAAAAAAACCCACTGGTCAGAATGACTGAGCTAGCCCAGAAAATCGGCATATCTCAACAACTCGCTGCCTATCACTATCTCAGACACATTCAGGAGCAGAATCTGATCGAGAGCTTTGAGGTTGTTCATCCATACTTCGACAAAGCCAGCTCAGACTATTTCCTGTTCACGTTTGAATTCGACGATAACGAGGCTTTTGCGAAGTTCGCTTCATCACTCCTGGACAAACCCTTCGCACGCGGACTGGGCAAAGTACTTGGCACAAACGCTCTAATCGCCCACTTATACTTGCCTAGAACTGAATTCAGAAAATTCGTCGACCACCTGTCAAGCCTGATCAGAGCACGAATGCTGAAGAAATTTAGTTACGTAATTCAAGACCTTGGAAAAGGGTCACGGCAAACCATCGCCTACGAGCATTTCGAGCGCAAGAAATGGACCTATGACCACGAGAAACACCTCAGAAATCTCGAGAAGGTTGCGAAAGCTCAACGTCTAGATAAGAAAGCAGTTGCTTGATTCAAACTGGCAAAAGCAGAGATACGAAGCCTAGGGTTTAATGCCTTGGGCTTCCATTGCTTCTTTGAAGAGCTTCTTCGAAACTGCTAGTCGCGCCTTCTGAGCAATGATGTCTCTTGTCACGAAATCTAGGGCTTCTTCTGGGCACCATTTAACGCATTCTGGGTCGCCTTCGCAAGTGTCGCAGATGCGCACGATTTTCTTCTCTGGATGGAGAGTCACGGCTCCGTAGTCACAGGCTTCAATGCACCAGCTGCAACCATCACATTTTTCATCATCTATCATGATCAGGCCTGTCTGCTCAGACTGTGTGAGCGCGTCTCTTGGGCACGCGGTTACGCAGGGGGCTGGGCTGCAGAGTCGACACGCTATCGAAATGTTGATCAACGGATGAATACGCATGGTACGGATTCTTGATTTCTGAGCACTGAACACGTTTTCCTTGTCTAGCGAGCAGATGTATTCGCAGACTGCACAGCCTGTGCATTTCTCTGGGTCGCAGGACACTAGCTTCCATTTTGCTGCTTCAGCTTTTGGAACTGCTGCCATATTGATTCCCTCTATTCCTCCTTTTTCGCATGCTTCTTATGTGATTCGAATTTGTCCTTAACTATGTAGGCGAGATCTTCCATTTCCAACTCCTTCAGTTTTTCAAGGGTTGGAATGCCTTCCTTGCTCCATCCGCGGACCTCGTAATAATCGTCTAGAAGCAGGTCAAGATCCTCTTGGCTAACATAACTGCCCTTTGATGGTCCCTCATCAGGTATTGGCACGTGCATTACTTTCCACGGCAAGCTGTCATCTTTGCGAGTCAAACCCTCCCTGATGTTAATTAATCTTCCCAGATTGTTGATGCGCTCGCCTGCTAGTCTCAATTCTTCACCGCTCATTTCGATGCCAGTTACTGCGCTGTAGAGAGCCGCCAAGTCGTCGTATCCCTTGACGTATGTGCCTCTTGAGAACTTGCACACAATAATAGAGTCAATGACCGCGTAAAGGTCCTCAGTTTCCATCACGAGTTTGCCTCGACCTTTCTCAGCCTTGAACCGGTTCACTTTGCCGGACACATCGGGTCCATACGCCCCGTGTCTGTTATGATCGGCTCCACGAAAAGACACAGCATAACCCAACGCTGCAGTCTTAAGTCCACGGATGTCGTAGCCAGTCATTTCCACCCCTTTGATGTGTACAGCGTATTTCTCAGAACCATTGCCTATCTTCTCAGCGGCAAGTTTGACTCCTTCGGCAAGGATGTCGCCGAAGCCTTCTCGAATGCTCACGCGTTTTATCATCTCAACCATTGTTTCAGGATTGCCGAAATTGAGTTCCAAGCCTGCAGTTTCTTTGTTTACGATGCCGTTCTTGTAAAGGTCCATAGCGAAACTGATAATGCCGCCGATGGAAATAGCGTCCACTCCATAGTAGTTGCTCAGATACATGCCCTTCAGAATAGCATCCAAGGTGCCCACACCGCAGTTTGGACCCATGGCCCATAACGGTTCATACTCGATTCGGGTGGTCGTTCCCTTGTATGGTCCTTCCGGAACAACGGCAATGTGTTCGCAGCGCATGGCACAGGAGGAACAACCGATAATTTTTGCCACGAAACGTTCGTTCAAGTATTCGCCACTGATCTTGTCAGCTCCAGGAAACACTGCCCCCGTAAAATTGTTAGTCGGCATGGCGCCTAACGCATTTAAGACAAGAACATTCTCGGGTGTTCCAAGCGTTCGATATTTCCTTGCTGCTGGTCCCTTCATGCGTTCATGTTGAATCTTCACAAGCTCGAGTAGGCGATCTTTGTTGGCAGGCGCTATATCCTTTGAGCCTCGAATTGCTATTGCCTTTAGGTTTTTGGAACCCATAACAGCGCCTAAGCCTGTTCTTCCGCAGGCGCGGGTTTTCTCGTTGATGATGCAGGCGATTCTTACGAGCTTCTCTCCAGCTACTCCGATAGATGCCACTCGGATGTAGAAGTCTTTCAGTTCTTTTTTTATGGCGTCCTCGGTTTCCTGCGGTGACTTGCCCCACAGATACTGGGCATCCAGCAGCTGCACTGAGTCATCGTCCATCCAGAGGTAAACTGGTTTCTCAGCCTTTCCGTAGAAGACTACAGCATCGTATCCAGCACGCTTCATCTCTGTGCCAAAATGTCCATGAGCTTTGGCTTCACCCACACCGAACGACTGGGGTGATTTCGAGACAAAGGCATGTCCGTTCCCGCCAGTTGGAACCATCGAGCCTGACAGTGGCCCTGTTGCAAGAACAAGAGGGTTTTCCGGGCTGAACGGGTCCACACCCGGTTTAGAATAGTCAAGGTAAAGACGCATACCGAGGCCGATGCCGCCAACATATTTCTTTGCCAAATCCTCTTTGAGAGGTTCAGTCCATATCTTGCCGCTTGTTAAGTCAACATGCAAAACCCGCCCGGCATAACCTAACATTCAGATAGCTCCTTCTAGTGATCTTTTTGATTCTTTGAAGAAGTATGAAATAGTCCATCGGCGAATATTTAAGGTTGCGGTCTTTCAACAATAATCATCACAAGGCATGAGGCGCCCATGCATGAAAGTGAAGGTGCAGTATCTAGGGTTCATAAGAAACCTCATAAACAGAAGTCAAGATGAGTTCGAACTCGCGGCAGGCGCCTCAATATCAGTTGTTCTCGACAAAATAGCCGGACTCTACGGCAGACCCTTCAAAAGAGAGTTCTATGAGCCAGGATTGAAAGACGTGAAAATGGGCTTTGTAGTGACCGTGAACGGCATTCTGATGGGCCAACTGCAAGGAGTGAACACAAGGCTGAACGACGGCGACAACATCATCCTAATGTCGCTCATGAGCGGCGGCTAGCCAAAAGACCACGCATTTTGCGCAGAGACATGACAAAAGTTATAGTCAGATAATTCTAATCTCCTCCGTAAAACGAGATGAAATGCATTGGCGAATCGAGTTCAGGCTCTGCAAAAAACCTTTGGAAAAGACAAGCTGGATGGTTACCTAGTAGCCGACGAAACCGACATTTCGTATTTCACGGGCTTTCTCGGCGCTTATCGCCTTCTGATTCCAGCAAACGGTGAAGGCGTGCTCTACGTCTACAGCGTGAATTATGATGCAGCCAAAAACATGGTGAAAAACTGCTCAATTGAACTTCTTCAACGGGGCGAAGACGCAGACAAGAGACTGGCGAACACAGCTAGAAAACTCAGGTTGAAAAGCATTGGGTTTGATTCGATAGAATTCTCTATTTACAGCAAACTGAAAAGGGTGTTAAAAGGCACGAAGTTGACTAGTGCAAGCCAATCGGTTTGGGATCTGCGCAAGGTGAAAGATGCATCTGAGATAGCGTGTATCAGAAGAGCTGCGCTGTTGACTGATGTTGCAGCCAAAACTGCAGCCGAGGTAATCAAGCCTGACATGCGCGAATATGAGGTAGCGGCTGAAGTGGAATATGCTATGCGCAAGCTAGGGTCAGAGGGCACAGGGTTCAGCACAATTGTGGCTTCGGGTCCAAGGTCAGCCTTTTCCCACGGTGGATGCACGAGCAAGAAGATCAAGAGAGGCGAATTGATACAGTTTGATGTCGGTGCTCGCTATCAAAACTACGTTGCTGATCTAACACGCACGTTCTTGATTGGAAAGCCCTCCCCAAAGCAGATGAGAATCTACGAGATTGTTAAGGAAGCCCAAGAGAGAGCTTTTGAAAAGATTCGAGACGGCGTCAAAGCGAAGCAGGTTGACACGGCAGCCAGAGCGTTGATAAAGAAGCATGGATTCGGCGAGAACTTTCCACACGGCTTAGGTCACGGCGTCGGTTTAGCAGTGCATGAGCCACCGGCACTCAACACGGTGAGCAAAGATATTTTGAAGGCTGGGAACGTGGTCACAGACGAGCCGGGGATCTACATCTTAGGCTACGGCGGGGTTCGCATCGAAGACACTGTTCTCGTGAAGAAGAACGGAGCAGAACGATTAACAAAGGCACCATACCCTATGACTGTCAGTTAAAGCTCGACTGGGTGAACGAGTGCGATTCAATGGCGAAAATACTAGTCGTTTATGATTCAAAAACTGGGCATACTGAGAAAATGGCTCTTGCTATTGCTGAAGGGGCCAAGCAGGTCAAAGGAGTTGAAGTTGAGGTTAAGAGGGCTTCTGAGACAAGTATAAAGGACTTGGTTGAAGCTGATGGAATCATTCTTGGCTCACCAACCTACTACGGCCTGATGTCTGCTCCACTTAAGAAGCTAATTGACAAGTCAGTTAAGATGCATGGAAAGCTCGAAGGAAAAGTGGGCGCTACTTTCACCAGTTCGGGTGGAACCGCATCCGGAGCAGAAACAACCTTGTTGTCTATTGTGCAAGCCATGCTAGTTCACGGGATGATTGTTCAAGGGCGAGCCAACCACGAGCATTATGGTGCAGCAGCTGTGGGTGCTCCGAAAAAAGGTGATCTCAGATCTTGCATGGATCTTGGCAAGAGGACGGCTAATCTGGTCATGAGACTGAAGTAGAGCCGTTGGAATCCGTCCTTCACTCTACTCCTTGTGCCCGTTTCAGAGCATACCAAGTGATAAAATCGAAAACTAGGATGCGGACAGCAGCTATCACGGCAGCATGCGCTATCTACTTCAGCTTCACTCAGCTACTTGAGCACGCCTGAAGACATACCATGAGGTTCCAACAAAGATGATGAAGTAGATCAATGCTACAGCAATTGATCTCAAGATAACATTGGCGAAAGGCTCCGAGTAGAGCGATTCCAACATCTGCCCAGGAGTGGTTGCTCCTATGTTTATCTTATAATACATAACTTCCCATGAAGGATGCAAAATGTAATTTATGAGGTTTGGACCTATACTGTCTGTGCCTGTTGAAACCGCGGGAGGCACGCCCAAAGATGGAGGTTCACCGGCGAATGCAGAGGTACCGGAGCCAGGAATGTAGGTGAGAATCCATCCTTGACCTGCAAGTGCCCCAAGGATTGAACCAATTATGGTTGTCCCCAGCCAGATGCCTAAGGCGCCTAGAGCAGCTATTAAGGAGCTCTTAGAGAGAGAGCCCAACAAGAGAACAGCTGATATCCATATTAGAGTGCTGATAAGGGCTCCAAGAAGAGAAAGCGGAACAAGATGCAGGTTGTTTTGAGGTCCATACACGACAAATCCGCCTATAGTCATGTAAATCATCAGAAAACAGTATGTTGCCAAAAGCGTGAGGAAAGCTGCAAAGAGCTTGCCAAAAAACACAGTGGTTCTTGATATAGGTTTGGCTAGTAACGGAACAATGGTTCCACTCTCAAACTCTCCGGATATAGTGTTCATCGCAGTCACTATCGCAAACAGGAAAAATCCGAATCCGCCCAAGCCTACATTAGAGTTAATCACGAAATTCGGGTTCGGTTCCACTGGCGCACCAGTGATGGCGCTTACAATGTGACTTGCAGCCAACGATAAGGTTGCGAGAGCAAATGCAACAACAATCATGCCGAGGAACTTTTTCTTTCGGATGTTCCAGAGTATCTCATACCTAACCACTGCCAGTAACTTCGTGGTCCAACTTATGTGACTTGCACTCATTTTATGACCTTCTTTCTTTGCGTTTGGCAAGAAGATCCATAAATACGTCCTCTAAGCTTTCTCCCTTTGAGTTCATTGAAATGACGATGCCCCCTCCAGCGGTAATGGCCTGAGAGACTTGAGATCTGACGTCGTCTCGGGTTTTCACCTCGATTAAGAGCTTTTTTCCGTCTTCGGAGACATTTGCCACGAAAGGTAGTTCTTTCACCTTTTCGACAACAGCTTTTGAAATATTGTCAACTTCAGCCTCTATTGCCAGAGGTCCGCTGATTCTTGCCGATATCTCCTTGAGCGTGCCCGAAACCAACGCAACTCCCTTATTAATTATCGTAACATGTGTGCAAACCTGCTGAACCTCGTTCAAAAGGTGTGACGAAAGAAAGACTGTGACGCCTTCGTTTAAGATTTCCTTCATTGTCTCCCGAACCTCAACCATTCCAACAGGGTCTAGCCCAATGCTTGGCTCATCCAAGATGACTAGTTCGGGCTTGTTTAACAAAGCCTGTGCCATGCCCAACCGCTGTTGCATACCCTTGCTGTATTTGCCGATGAGATCGCTCCCTCGTTCCCTTAAGCCAACCGTGTCGAGAAGCTCAGGTATCTGTTTTCTGCGCTCTTCTTTGGTCATGCCGCACATTCTTCCATAGATGTCAAGAAGTTCCGTTCCCTTCAGATGTTTAGGAAGCTTTGGCAATTCTGGCATGTAGCCTATTCTCAGCCTAATGTCAGGTTTGTCCCAGCCAAGTTCCTGACCTAGAACCGTCACTGTCCCGCCGTCGGGTTTTAGCAATCCAACGAGTATCTTGATGGTTGTGGTTTTTCCAGCACCGTTAGGACCTAGGAATCCGTGAATAGTGTTAGCGCTCACACGGAGATCAAGCTTGTCAACCGCGGTTAAGCGACCGTATCTCTTGGTCAAACCAACGGTTTCTATCGCCAAGCTCATACTGATACCACCAGAGCAATTCCGAGGAGCAGATATTTAACCTGTAGCTAATGGCGACCTAGAGCGAGCAGCTCTTGTTAAGTTTAGCAAGGACACTGTCAAGTTTGTTCATGCTTGGAATAAGGAAGTCTGAGGATTCTCGCAACTCTTTCAATCTTGCTTTGTTCGTGACAAGGCCTACCGTTATCATGCCCAGTTCCTTTGCGGGTTTCAGTTCTCTTCCCATGTCTCCTATTGCAACAACGCAATCCGAAGAGCACTCAGCTATTGCCAACGCACACTCGTAGAGCTTTCTCCTTTGCCCATGGAAAGGGAAGAACGGAAGCGAAGACACACCCAAATGCTTAGCCGCCACGTCTCGAGTAACAATGTGATTGAACAATCTGCCGAGACCTAGATAACTCAATTCTTGAATCACTTCTCTGCAGGTTTCTCTGGAAGTAACACAGGCGAGCCTATACTTCTTGGACAAAACCTTCAATGTTGGCTCTACTCCTCTTCTAACTGCAGTAAAGCGGTATCCGTTGACGAACGCCGCCGTCCAGTATTCGACTGCGTCCCCCGCAAGTTCAAAACCGAGCTCTTTGAAAACCTCCATGTAAGACGGTGTCTGAAGACACAGTTCCTTCACCTTTGCCTTGGAAGCCTTTAGACCGAAGTGGGTTACAGTGTCATAAATGACTTCGACTTCTCTCCGATCAATATCGGTCATCGTTCCATCTAAATCGAAGAACAAGGCTTTCACACTACGTGTTGCTTCATTCATTGCATGGAAACCGGCTGACAAGCTTCTTTCGATAACAATCAATGACTTTGCCCAGGTGATGGGCCCGCCCGGATTTGAACCGGGGACCAACAGGTTATGAGCCTGTCGCTCTAACCGTGCTGAGCTACGGGCCCCTCACTATTTCGGTTTCACGTTCTCATTTAAGCGTTTTCTGCTTTATGATCATAGCAAAGCGAAACGCATGCATCGCATGAAGAACTCGCTCAAATGCTGTTAGCGCAAATAAGGAACTTCGAAGAGATACATTATCGTCTGTCTTCCGTCTTCCACATACAACCTCACTAGGAAGTGCCGAAGTTTTGCATGATCATGGCCATGAATTTTGTGCCTTTGACGAAGCTGTCTATACGGAGGTTTTCGTTTGGAGCGTGCCCGTTTGCCTCCGGGTGGCTGCAGCCCACGGAAACAACAGGATAGCCCAGCAGGTTTCGAAACAGATGCATAGGTCCTGAGCCAGCGCTCGTTGGGTAAACAACTGTCTTCTGACCGTAAGCTTTCCCAGCGGTCTTCATCACTATCTTCACGAAGTTATCTGTGATCGGCGTTTTTGTCGGTTCTGTCGAGCCATGCATGATCACTCTTATGTCTCCGAAGCCGTGTTTCTTCAAGTGTTTTTTCAGTTTTTCAACGATTTCCTCAGGCGTTTGATGTGCAACTAGGCGGAAGTCCAGTTTTGCCATAGCCTTGTTAGGCAAGACTGTCTTTGAGCCAGTTCCTGTATATCCCGACAGGACTCCGTTTATTGTGCACGTTGGCTGGTAGAGTAGCGCTCTCAAAGCCTCGACTCCAGTCAGGTTGTGGAGGAAAACCTTCAACCCCAACTCTTTCTTCTCTTCTTCTTCCTCAAAGGGTATGTCCTTTAAGCATTCTAATTCCTCTTTTGAGGGTCGTTCAACGCTGTCGTAAAAGCCTTCAATCAAGATTTCTTCTTTCTCGTTCTTGAGTGTGTTCAACGCCCAGACGAGACGCCAGACAGGACTCGGAACGAGCGGGGCATTGGCAGAGTGCACGTCTTTAACTGCCGCTTGGCACTGCAACTCGACCGACAAAACTCCCTTAAGCCCCAGATAGACTTCTGGGCGTCCATGGCGGTCGGTTCCACCGAACTCCCAAATGGCAGCATCAGCTGAGAGCAGGCGCTTATTTTCTTGAATCACGGGTTCTAAGTGTGGACTGCCGATCTCCTCCTCTCCTTCAACCACAAACTTGACGTTCACTGGAACATCGTCTTGAGTTTTCAAAAATGCTTCAACAGCTTTTAGCCGCGAGACGAAGTTGCCCTTGTTATCGGAAACTCCCCTACCGTAGATTTTTCCTTCACGAATCTCGCCGCTGAAAGGACCAGACTTCCATTCCTCGAGGGGTTCTGGCGGTTGAACGTCATAATGATCATAGAATAACAGAGTTTTCTGGGCAGTCTTGGATTTGATCTCTCCGTAAACAACTGGGTTTCCATCTTTCTCTGGTAAAATCTTGGTGACAGCGCCTACTGCCTTCAGCATCTTGGCAACAAGCTCAGCGCATTCTTGCATTCCTTCTCCTCGAGCCGACACACTTGGTTGCTTGACAAGCTTGATAAGGTCGTTGACAAACGCCTGAGAGTTTGTGTCGATGTATCTGAAAGCTTCTTCGAGTGACATAAAGGCTATTTCTAATGAGTCCCGTATTTATAATAGAGTGTTTTATGGCATCCTACGGACATTGTTGATGACGAGAAATAACGAAACGCATCAATTAGCATAGGCTGGCGATCCCCCCGCACCCCCGCCTATTTTCTGCTTTTTCCTGAGCCTAGGCGTATGTCATCGAGTCCTAGGGTGAGGCGATTCCTGGAACTTTCGGAAATGGCACTGCTTCCCAAATAGTCTTCAAGCTGCAAATCCATCTCGTCAATCTTTCAACGCCAATCCCAAAGCCAGCTGAATGAGGGACGCCTTCTTTAAGCATTTGCAGATACCATCCATACTGTTCTGGATCAACACCAGTTAGTTTCATTCTTTTCAATACTCCTTCGTAAGTGTGTTCTCGTTCTCCTCCAGAAATGGCTTCACCGAAGCCCTCTGGGTAGAGCATATCAAAATCCCTCAATATCCCCGGTCTGCTTGGGTCTTCTCTATCGTAGAATCCTCTGGCCACCAATGGATAGTCGTAGACAAAGAAGGCGCATTCATGCATGGCGGATAAAGCTACCTCTGCATCCCAAGGAATCTCCTCCACATAACTAACCATGTATCCGTTCGATCTCAACAACTGAACAGCTTGTTTGTGGGTCAGTCTCTTGAGAGGGACATTCACTTCTTTGAGGTTCCTTCCCAGACCTTTCAGTTCTTCGCAACAATTTTCTCTTACATCCCTAACAACTGACATTAACAGTGCTTCAGCCAAGTTCATGGCATCGTCGTAAGTCGCATGCACCATCTCGAGGTCGATTTGTCTGAACTCCGCTAGATGTCTGGCGGTTTTTACGCTTTCAAGAAGCTCTAAACGAATGTTTGGCGATAAGGCAAACACTTTTTCGAATGATGAGACCATCATCTGCTTGTAAAGTATCATACTGCTCATTATTTTGAACGGTACACCGTAATATTGTATGGAAACTTGTTTTGCCCCCCTTATCCCAGGATCAGTTGCGGGACCAATGATGGGCGCTAGTATCTCCATGAACCCTTTTTTTCTTAAGAACTCTCTGAGCGAAGTGAGGATTTGGTCCTGAACTTTCAGGACTAGTTTCATCTTAGGGTGTCTTATAGCGCGATATCTTAGCCTAACGGATTCCAGTGAACTCGGATCTTGTGGTTCCATAAAGGAGTAGTAGTCTTTTTCGTCTTCATAAGATTATTGCAGTATTCAGTGTAAATATCACGAAATTTCGCAAGATTTTTATGCCAGTGGTTGTAAAAATTACACCATGGAACAGCTAGATGAAAAAGATGCGAAAATACTCAGGCTACTGCAGAATGACTGCAAAATAGCTGCGAGGGAAATTGCCAGAAAAATTGGGAGCCCTATAACCACAGTTTACTCAAAGATAAGAAGAATGGAAGAGCTGGGCATAATCAAACATTACAAAGCTATCTTAGATTCAAGGAAACTCGACAAAGGAACAACCGCTTTCATTCTAGTGTCATTTGCCTATCGACCTGGAAGCAGAGAGAAACCGCTATCGCAGAGAGAGGTGGCACAACAGATCGCAGCTTTCCCAGAAGTACAGGAAGTACACATCATCACTGGAGGCTGGGATATTCTAGTTAAAGTGAGGGCTGACCACGTTGACACCTTGGGAAAACTTGTGATGGACAAACTGCGAACGATTGAGGGAGTGGAAAACACACTGAGTTGCATAGTTTACGAAACAGTGAAAGAAACCACAGACATACTCGCGTAAAATGAGCTCTCCCATAGTGGGATATCTCCCACAAACGGAAGTGAAACTAATGAAATGGTGGAAAAGCGAACGAAACGCATAAATCAGCAGTTTTGACTGTTAACATTCGGTCTGGCAACGGGCGGTAGCTCAGCTTGGTAGAGCTTCCGAGCCGATAGGCGCTGAGCCTTTCGACGGAGACGCTGTAGACCTCTACCACCATGGTAGTAGGGTCACCCAGCCTATCAAGCACACAAGATAGGCACCGGAACGCAGAAACCGGTGTGTCGCAGGTTCAAATCCTGCCCGCCCGACCATCCTTTTTCTGAAGCGTCTTTTCTCAGGCTCAGCTTAATTTTGGGCATTCTGCTAAGAAAAGGCAAGCTGTCATCCCAGCCATATCAGCTTAAATATCTAAGCTTACCCTTTCGAGAATTCTCTACCAGTTTGGAGTCCACCCTAGTGAGAGAAAAAGAGAGCGACTGGACTCGTGAAGATCTAAAGAGAGAATACGTTGATAAAATGACTGCAGTTACGGTTCCAGTCAACATAACGATCCATGGGCAGCAAACAATTCTTGATCTATCGACTATAGAGAACCTGCTGAGAGAAGCGGAGATCATAGCACTTGAAGACTGTGGTTGCCGTACAAAGTGGCACAAATGCGATGCGCCAATTGACGTTTGCATCAGTCTTGACGATGAAGCGCGTGATGCCCTGAAGCTCGGCGTCAGACGAATCTCATCGGCTCAGGCGCTTGTTGCACTCCAGCGCTCTCATCGTGCAGGCTTGGTGCACATGGCTTTCACATTTAAAGGCAAAGAGAAACCAGAAGTCATCTGTAGTTGCTGTTCATGCTGTTGCCATTCATTAAGTGCGTTGGTCAGATTTGGCATGCCTGACGCCGTTGTAGCGTCTGAATACATAGCTCTGCAAAACCATGATACATGCAGTAACTGTGGTACGTGCGTCAAACGATGCCAATTCAAGTCGAGACAGCTAGACTCAGAAGGAAAGCTTGTCTTCAACTCAGCCAAGTGCTTCGGCTGCGGTCTATGTGTCAGCACGTGCCCAACCAAATCCATAACGATGATCAGAAGAGGCAATTCCGTTTAAAGACAGGTCAACAGCAACTTCGAGAAAGAAGCAATCCAATGAAGCCTTCTAAGGACTACCTTCGAAAAGTCGATTAGACAACTCATCTCTACTCCACCACATAGTTTAAAATGCAGCCAAACAGAGTTATCCAATCCAAGACGCCTCCAGAGGTCGTTGAACTCAAATTGAACAAGTCGGTAGACGTATTCGCTGAGGCACGAAAAGAGGGCAGAAAATATCTGCTCGAACCCGAAGCCAAAATAGTGTGCATGGAATACGGCATACCCGTGACACGTTTCAAAGTCGCGCTCACACAGAACGAAGCAGGCAAGTTCGCCGAACAAATCGGTTATCCCGTCGCGCTGAAAATCGTTTCGCCAGACGTCCTTCACAAATGGGATGTGGGCGGAGTCATGCTTAACCTCAAAACCGCTTCTAAGGTGAAAGGCGCCTACAAGAAAATTCTCGAAAACGTAAAACGCCACAAACCGGACGCAAAAATCGCCGGCGTCATTGTCCAAGAGATGGCGGCTCCCTCAACTGAGGTTATAGTGGGATCCACCAAAGACCCACAGTTTGGTCCAGCATTGATGTTTGGGCTAGGCGGAATCTTCGTCGAAGTGTTGAAAGACGTAACTTTCCGCATTGCACCCATCACTGACGCGGACGCGCGAGAAATGATAACAGAAGTAAAAGGCTACCCGATTCTCAAAGGCTATCGCGGACAACCACCAGCTGACATTGATGCCATAGCGAAAATTCTCACTAGCACATCAAGGCTGGTCATGGACCGCACGGAAATCAAAGAACTAGACCTAAACCCCGTGATTGTATATGAGAAGGGAGCCAAGACCGTCGATGCACGAATCATTCTCGAGTAGACGACTTGTCGCAAGCCAATCAAAGAACGAAGTGCGCTCGACAGGAAACTAGCTGAAACGCGGAAGGAAAGACAGCATTGCCAAACCCATTTGAACAAAAACTCGTAGAACTTAATCAACAATTCGCCCTAACAAAGCAAGAACGAGACCAGCTAAATCAAGAAGCAAAGAAGTGGGCTGAAAAAAGAAACGAGTACCATCAGCAAATCAAGCAGCTACAAAGCGAAGTTAAGAACCTCAAAGAAAAGAGAGACGAAATCAACCTCCAAGTACAGATTTTGAAGGCAGCACGAGAGAAGGCCAAAGCCCAACGACAGGAAAAACACGAGCAGATAGAGAAGCTCAGGGAAAAGATGAGACCTCTTGCGGAACGGAAACCGGCGAATAGACTTCAGGACTTGGAAAAGAGAATCAAAGACATAGACTGGAAAATCCAGACCTCGTCACTTCCCCTCCAAGAAGAAAAGGAGCTAGTGGAGCAGGTCAAATTGCTTGAGACCCAAAGATTTGCTCACAAGCAATTGCTGGATTTGAAAGACAAGCTTATTGAAGTGCAAACCGAGGCAAAAGCGTTTGGAACGCAAGCCAAGCTCAAACACGATGAACTCTCCCAGCTCGCAAACCAAAGTCAAGAGTTCCATAATCATCTTGTTGAGACGTCTAACAAAATCAAAACGCTTAGGCAAAGCGCAGACCAAGCGCACCAGAAGTATTTGGAACTTGGGCAGAAAGCAGACAAAAGCCATGAAAAATGCGTTGAAATCCAGAAACAGGCAAAGTCATTGAAAGAAGAAATGGAGAGTAGAGAAAAGTGGCAGTATGCCGAAAAAGGCCAAGCGCTCAAAGACCAAGCCACTGCAAAGGCTCGGGAAAAAATGAAGCACGGTGAAAAGCTGACGTGGGATGAGTTTAAGCTGCTCACCGGTGAGGAAGAGGCAACGGAACATTAAAGAACATAGATTCATAACATTAAAATGCCAGTGAAAATCAAGCACACAACTGGCAGATCCGCCTTGGCAAAGAAAGAAGTCTCAGCACCAGAACGCACATTGGTTCTATGTGTAGACAGAGATGACGACTTGGGTTCCAAGGCGGGAATTAAAACGCCGCTAGTCGGAAGAGAAGAAAACGTTAACGCAGCGGTTAGTCTCGCGCTCAGAGACCCCGAGGAGCCTGACGCAAACGCTATCTTTGAAGCCGTGCGCATCTACGACCGCTTCACAGAAAGCAGCCCGAACAATGAGCCTAAGGGAGAATGCCAAATTGCGACAATAGCCGGCTCAGAACTAGGCGACGTTGGCGCGGACAAGACCCTAGTAGCTGAGTTGACGCAGGTGTTAAACGATTTTGCAGCTAGCGAAGTCATCCTAGTCACTGACGGATTTGCCGACGAAGCTATCCTGCCTTTGGTTCAGTCTAGAGTGCCAGTCTCTTCGGTTCGCCGAATCACCGTAAAGCACAGTGAGTCCATTGAGGAGACGATCTGGCTATTCTCACGATACGTGAAAATGCTCTTTGAAAACCCACGGTATTCTCGCATTGTCCTTGGACTGCCTGGAGTGTTGCTGATCATCCTTGCAGCATTATACATGCTTAACTGGATAGGTTACTCTTGGATAGCCTTCCTAATCGTGTTAGGCGGCTTTCTAGTCATCAAAGGCTTTATGCTCGACAAAGCCGCGCGTAACCTGTACGTCTGGATTAGGGAATATTCTCCGCCGCCCTTTCCAGTCTTGATTGCTGGTTTCGCCGCTATGACTGGGTTCTTGCTAGTGGCACTCGGACTGTATCAGGGCAGCTTTAGAGCTTCAGGTTTCATTGGCACGATTAAGCCAGCGCCAAGGCTTCCGCAAGATTGGCTGGGAGTGCTCCCACGCATCTTTGGCGAGTTTCTGACACAGTCAATCATCCTAATTGTAATCGGCATTTGCGTCTTGCTTTCGGGCAGAGCTATTCGCTGGTTCATTGAACATGATAGTCGACTATTCCGCACAGCCGTGATCATAGCGGTTGTCGCTTGGTCGTCACAAATATTCTACGAAGCATCTCAAATCCTCATAACGCCAACGCTCACCTATGAAAGATTGGTTTTTGCCATAGTCATTGGCATATTCTTAACGGTAGCTTGCTTCCTGATCACAATGGTCTTGCATAGGAAATACGATTCGCTCTTCCACGAAAGAGGAGCAAGAGCTGAAGAAACCTAGCTCGCCATCACTTGCGGAATAAAAAACTTCATCATTGATTCCTGAGGCGATCATGTCGGCCGTCAAGAAGACAGCTCAGTTATTAGAGCAACTCTTAAAAGATGCGGCGATTCATTTGCCACACACCATCAATATCAGTCTGATCAATCACTCAAAGAGGCAAGGGTTTCGAGGCTAAGCAATGCTCAAAACACTGTTGTCGGCAGCAGGCATCTACAGAGTATATGAAAAATGGCTGCAGTATCAAGTCAAGAATGGCAACAAACCAGAGCACATAGCCATAATTCTAGACGGCAACCGACGATGGGCATTTGAGCAGAGCTTCAGCACACCGTGGATTGGGCACCATTTCGGCGCCTCAAAAGTAGAGAATCTGCTCGATTGGTGTTTGGATTTAGACGTCAAGTCCATTACGCTGTATGCTTTCTCCACTGAGAACTTCCAGCGCCCTCCCGAAGAAGTTGAACAAATCATGCAGATTGCCGGCGAAAAACTTCAACAGATCTTAGCAGACGAACGAATTCACAAGAATCAAGTTCGGGTCAAGGTAATCGGGCGTGTAGGGCTGCTGCCCAAGGGCATCCAGGAACTTATCCTAAAAGCGGAAGAAGCCACAAAAGACTACAACGAACACTTTCTCAACATTGCGTTTGCGTATGGAGGCAGAGCTGAAATCGTAGACGCCACCAGAAAGATTGCACAGAAAATCGAGAAAGGCGAGTTGAAACCAGACGCAATAGATGAACAGATTTTCGCCAGCCACTTGTACACAGCGCACCTTCCAAAGCAAGACCCCGATCTGATAATCAGGACGTCTGGCGAAGAGCGCCTCAGTGGCTTCCTGTTGTGGCAGTCAGCATATAGCGAGCTGTTCTTCCTAGATGTCTATTGGCCTGACTTCAGACGAATCGATTTGTTGCGAGCCGTCCGAACTTATCAGAACCGTAAACGACGCTTCGGACAATAGCCGTGATATTAGCTACGCTCGTTTTCTGGCGCTGGCAATTGAGATTACGTCTCTATCTTTAAGGACGTGGTTTTCCCCGATTCTTTTTTTCTCTCGAGCCTCGATGGCGTGTATGAAACTCTCACCGATTTCAGTGTGGATTAGGTAGGCAAGTTGGCGAGCGGTTGTGCCGTAAGGGACAACATAAGCATCTGGCAAAACTTGGCCTTTATGATTGCTTAACTTCTCAATATCCTCCACGGGATAGACGACTATCATGTTCAATAGTTTAAAATAAGCCATGTTGATGGCTTCCTGCACTCCGGTTGTGCCGAATTTGAACAGAACTTGTTCTTTTATGGTCTGTAGCGCCTTCTTTTGAGCGTCTGTTAAGCCCTCAGGCTTGAGTATGTTGAAGTTGCTGTCACCCGGCCTATAGTCTATCATTCCCTTGTCAGCCGCCCTTCTCAAAGCCAGCTCGGCTTCAGCAGAGCAAGGTACAACCGTGTAATTCGATGTCTGGATGCGCTCAACGTTTTGTTCGGCTGGCTCCAGGTCGATTTTGTTGCCTGCAATAAGCGTGGGCTTGGCAATTCCTCTCAACGCGTCTAGAAACTTGAGCAGGTCATCTTCACTCCATGATATAGGTTTGTCAGCGTTGAGTTCGGCTTTTCTCACGGCTTCGAAAATGTGGGTTCTCTTTATGGCTAGTCCGCTCAGTCGTTCCTCCAGAAGCGGGTAGAGTTCGGCTGCGCCTGATTCAATGGTTCGAGCCATTTTGGGCCATTCACGTTTGATTATTTGCGCCAGCCACATGGTTATTTCCACTTCCAAGAATCTCACGTCTTCAAGTGGGTCATGCGTGCCAATATCCACTAGTTTGCCTTCACTGTCAGTTGCACCCGCGGCGTCCACAACGTGGATAAGGGCGTCTGCCTTCCGGATCTCATCTAGAAACTGGTTGCCTAATCCTCGACCCTGCCATGCGCCGGGAACCAGCCCAGCGCAGTCAATTAACTCCACAGGTATGAGCCTTATTCCATTCACGCAAAGCGAGTTTTGAGGATTGTCCTGCACGTTGAATTCTTCATGGACGCAAGGCGCGCGAATGTAGCCAACACCTCGATTGGGCTTGATCGTCGTGAAAGGGTAGCTTGCAATCTCGGCTGGTGCAAGAGTGGCAGCGCTGAAAAAAGTCGACTTCCCGGTATTGGGCTTACCGACGATGCCTACCATCAACGCGGTTGAACCCTCTGTGTGGAAATGTTGTTAAGAGCGCAATCCGATTTGTGCTTTCCGCTCTTAAGGTCTTCTGGTACTCGCAAAGACCCAAGTCACCTTTTCGTACTCAGATTTTATCTTTTGGATGCGTTCTTCAGTCCAGTTTTCGTCCCAGCCAAGTCCCATGTCTTCGTCAACTAGGATGATTGAAATATCAGTTCGCCATGGTCTTCTTTCCGTTATCGTTGTAACGCTGCAAATTCTCTGCGGCGCGCTACAGTCACTGCATTTGCCACTCTGTGCGCATGGCGTTGCAAACTTCTTGGTTCGTGCGTGAAATGGCGCAATCACGTTCTTTATTCGATTAAGAGCCTCCTCAACATTCCTCACAATTTTGTTCCTGCCTACGATGATGAAGACCTTTCTTGGGCCAAAGATCATGGAGGCGACTCTGTTTCCGACGGCGTCTATGTTGACGAGTTTCCCATCGGTGGTTACAGCATTAGTTCCAGCTACGACCACGTCGCACGAGAATAACTGTCTGGATATGTTGTCGCGGCTAGCAGTCTTCGCAGGATCTGTTGTCAACTCTCTTGTAAACGGGTTCAAGACCTGAAACCCAAGTTTCTCCAAATCCTCTATGATTCCGAGCTGACGAACGGTGGCCGAGTCTCCCGCGCCTACAACTGCCCCTTTTGACATCGCACTCAAGAGAAACTCTTTAGCTTCAGCACGGTTTCTTGCGATTCTGGCGTCAAATCCACTGGCTCTCAGATTCTTCAATGTTTCCTCAAGTTCAACGCCCATAAGCATTCACAACGCTCCTATCATAGCTACCTGTACGAAAATAAATTGTTCTGACCTTAACGCCTTATGCAATCCCTTAAAGGTCCACACGCCTCATCGAAGGATTCAATGGCAAGCTGTGGGAATTAGCTGCATCACTGGCTGAAAAAGGATTATTAGTGCTGGATCATAGTTACGTTAAGCGCTTTGCTTGCGTAGGTGTGTGAGCCCATGGTTCAAGACGGCAAACTGCTCGAAATGTATCGCCAAATGCTAACAATTCGGTTTTTTGAGGAAAAAGTGTTTGAATTGTACGGTCAGAACCTTGTGCCCGGCACCATTCATCTGTACGCTGGCGAAGAAGCCGTTGCCGTCGGCGTGTGCACCAACCTGCGTCGAGATGATTACATCACGAGCACGCATCGTGGACATGGGCACTGCATTGCGAAGGGTGCACGATTGGACAAGACGATGGCTGAGATTTTGGGGAGGAAAACAGGCTATTGTAAGGGCAAGGGCGGCTCAATGCACATTGCAGACTTCAGCATCGGCATGTTGGGCGCGACTGCGGTGGTTGGTGCAGGCATACCAATTGCCACAGGCGCAGGATTGTCTATCAAACTGCGAGGCACAGATCAGGTTGCAGTCTGCTTTTTTGGCGATGGAGCATCCAATCAAGGCACATTTCACGAAGGAATCAACCTAGCAGCTGTCTGGCGTTTGCCCGTGGTGTTTGTCTGCGAGAACAATTTGTACGCTATGGGCACGCGGCAAACAAGAGTCATGCTCATTGATAACATTGCCGACAGAGCTGCTGGCTACGGGATTCCGGGCATTGTGGTTGATGGAAATGACGTTTTGGCCGTTTTCGAAGCAGCTCGCGTGGCTGTTGAAAGAGCCAGAAGAGGAGAAGGCCCCACTTTGGTAGAGTGTAAGACGTATCGATTGAAGGGACATTCACGATTTGATCCAGCAGCTTATCGTCCTGAAGAAGAAGTCGATGAATGGCTAAAGAGAGACGCAATTGCACGCTTTCAGGCGAAACTTCTAGAGATGGGTGTCCTGACCGAAGCCGAGGTTCAACAGACTATTCAAGAAGCCAAGAACGACGTTGAAAAAGCAACCAAGTTCGCATTGGAGAGTTCATTTCCAGAACCGCTTGAGGCTTTAGACGACGTGTATGCTTCCGAGGAGAGTGCAACGCAGAAATGAGGGAAGTAACCATTCGTGATGCGTTGCGTGAAGCCCTCCGCGAAGAAATGCAGAGAGACGAATCAGTGTTTCTACTTGGCGAGGACATTGGGCGTTTTTGGGGCGGAGCATTCGGTGTCACAAAAGGCTTGGCTGAGGAATTCGGAGATGAACGAGTCAGGGATACGCCGATTTCGGAAAACGCCATCATAGGCGTGGCCGTTGGCTCCGCAATTACCGGCATGCGCCCAGTTGCTGAAATCATGTTTGGGGACCTCACGGCACTGGCTGTGGATCAGATTTGCAATCAAGCAGCAAAGATTCGATACATGTTCGGAGGACAGGTCAGCGTTCCATGTGTGATTCGAACTCCTTTCGGTGCTGGCGTGAACATTGCGTCGCATCATTCGCAGAGTCTTGAAGCATGGTTCATGCACACGCCTGGTCTACATGTAGCTGTGCCCTCAACTCCCTACGATGCCAAAGGTTTACTGAAAAAGGCAATCAGAGGCAATAACCCAGTGTTTTTCGTGGAGCACAAGCTGCTGTATCCAATCAAGGGTATGATTCCAAACGAAGACTATACGGTTCCCTTCGGGGTTGCCGACGTGAAACGTGAAGGCAAGGACGTAACAATTGTAGCCACATTGTACATGGTTCATAAAGCCCTAGCCGCAGCCGAACAACTCGGCAAAGAGGGAATCAGCGCTGAAGTTCTGGATCCTCGGACACTGGTGCCGTTGGATAAGAAAGCCATCGTGAAGTCATTGAAGAAAACTGGGCGACTAGTAATCGTTAGCGAAGATTGTAAGACTGCAGGCGTCAGTGCAGAGATCGCAGCAGTTGTAGCTGAAGAGGCGCTTGACTATTTGGATGCCCCGATTAAGAGGGTAGCTGAACCCGACACTCCGATCCCATTCAGCCCGTCAATGGAGCAGTTCGTCATTCCGAACGAGAGTAGCATTGTTCAAGCAGCTAGAAGCGTGATTTCAAGGGCGTAGTCAGCCGTAGTGTCGGTATTGCTTTAACATTTCTTCAGTTTCCTCTGGCTTGTTTGCCAACTTCTGCCAGAGATTCCTGTCTTTATAGGATTTCAGTGACTCGATGGTTCTGTCTATCAGTCTCGCAGGAAATACGCCATCCGATTCATACAGTTGCCTGTCTTTGTCGAGGTTGTCAGCAGATTCGCTACAGGATAGTGGCAGAGTCTTGAGGCGCTTCTTCTCCCCGCTGCCTTTGACGTACAGGTCTTTAGCGATTTTCAAGGCTTCTCTTGAATTATTCAATCCATAGCTTGCTGCTACAGTGACTCCTGCCAAGAGCATGAAGGGATTTGCGAATGCGTCTGGGGCTCGGTATTCAAAGGTTTCTCCGCATTCCTCTGCCCCACGACTCTTTTTTCCGAGACTACGCCACAGGGGTATACGTATCAGGGCTAGGCGGTTTCTGGCGCTCCAACAAATGTGCATGGGCGATTCCTTGCGCGCGATAAACCGCAGATAGGAAATGGGAGTTGGATTAGCAAATGCAGATAGACTTGGAGCCGACCTCAGGATTCCGCCCATCATTTTCTTGGCCTCTATGCTTAAGGTACGGTCTGGATTCGCAACAAGGTTCTTGCCGTTTCTTAGTGCGCAGATATGGATGTGCATTCCATTGCCAACATGTTCAACTGCAACCTTGGGAGCAAATGACACAGAGACGCCGTGTTTTGAGCATACGTTTCTTATTACCCATTTTGCGATAGACACGGACTCAGCCATTCTGGCTAAATTCTGTGCTGCGAGTTCGATCTCTTGCTGTTCAATGAACTCGCCTTCCTTCCTAGCTATTCGACCGATTTCGCTGTGCCCATACTTTGTAGCAACACCAATGCTGGACAATGTTACCAAGATCTCGTTTCGGATTTCCTCAAACCTTGTGAATGGAGCAGACTCGTGATAGTTCCTGTCCGGGTCTGCTGGAAACAGCAGTTCGCTTTCCTTTTTGGAGATTATGTAGAATTCAAGTTCAGCCAGTGCTTTGAGAACGACGCCACTCGAAGAAAGGAGTTTGTCTTCAGCTCTTGCCAAGATGTTTTGGGGTGCTGCCTCAAGGGGTTTTCCGTCAGCACCCAAGTAGTCGCATAAGATGTTAAGTGTAGGTATCTGCGAAAACGGGTTAGTGAAGGCCCTGTCAAGTTTAGGACGTACGTAGATGTCGCTTTCGCCGGGCTCCAAGAAAGAAAAAAGATTGGAGCCGTCAACTCTCTCGCCCAGCTCCAGAATCTCCTCAACTTTCTCGTTGTCGGTTGCTACAAAACTTAGGGTCTTTAGTCTGCCGTCCTCCGGAATGTGACACAAGTTGAGGATTTTTATGTTGTTTTGAGAGATGAGCTTGAGAATGCCTTCCTTTCCTGTTGAGCCAACCACTGACCTCGTCACGCCTTATCCTTTTGTTCTAGAAACTCATTCATTCTGAGGAACAACTATTTTAACAGTATTGCTTCCTGCCTCAAGCTTTTTACCTTCACATGTTACTAGAGTTTTGCTGTAATAATGGAGAGTTCTTATTGGTTACTAAGGTCGTTATGCCCAGACTCAGCCTAACTATGAAGGAGGGCACAGTCGTTCAATGGTTCAAGAAAGAGGGCGACCCCGTGCAGAAGGGTGAGCCTCTGGTCGAGGTGCTCTCTGAGAAAGTCACGTATGATGTTGAGGCGCCCGAATCAGGACTTCTGCGCAGGATTCTGGTTGGCGAAGGCTCAAGCGTGCCAATTGATCAAGCCGTAGGATTGATCGGCTCAGCTGACGAACCCATAACGCAGACCGAAATAGAGGAGTCAACGCCGCCTCGTAAGACTGAAGCAGCTGCACCGATGTTGCCTTCACCAGAGGAAGCTGCGGAGAGAGTTCCGGCTTCTCCAGCTGCTAAGAGACTGGCTAAAGAACTCCAAGTTGACTTGACGCAAGTGAAGGGCTCAGGTCCCGAAGGCAGAATCGTAGAAGATGACGTGAGACTCTATTCCGAGCAATTTGCAACGAAGCCCAAAGTGCTAGAGATTATTCCAATGGTTGGAATAAGGAAAACCACGGCTGAAAGACTCTCACTTAGCGCAAGGACAGCACCGCACAGCACCGTTGTCATGGAAGTAGACATGAGCAATGCTGCTAAGATTCACAAGGAAACGCAGCTGTCTTACACGGAAATGCTGGTAAAGGCTGTCGCCACAGCTCTGCGAGAACACAGAATCATGAATGCCACATTGGAGGACGAGCAAATCAAAGTCTTCGAGGACATCAACGTAGGCGTTGCCGTTGCCGCAGAAAACGGACTGGTTGTCCCTGTTATACGAAACGCAGACAGCAAACCCTTGAACGAGATAGCCTCGGTTCTGCGAGAACTAATAGAAAAGGCTAGGCTAGGCAAACTCACAAGGGAGGACATGGGAGGCGGAACCTTCACGATAACGAACTTAGGCATGTATAATGTTGACTTATTTATTCCGATTATCAATCCGCCTGAAACCGCCATTTTAGGAGTCGGCAGAGTCGTCGAGAAGCCTGTAGCAGTCAACGGGCAAGTGACAGTAAAACCTACAATGCAGCTCAGTCTAGCGTACGATCATCGCATTGTGGACGGCGCTCCAGCCGCAAAATTCCTGCAGACCATAAAGCAGATTCTTGAAGCGGAAATCGTTAGGAACAGTTGAGGAACCATCGCGCACCCAGAATCTTTCAATGTTGGCAACGTGCCTATGTGGTTCGCAAGTATCCGGGCTCTGAAAGCATGATGCAAAACCAAGCAACGAAGAGGCAAGGTCACAAATACTCTAGGCAGTTGCGTTCTGCGGTTTCAAGCCTTTGATACCCAACCATTGCACTGTCAACCCGCCTATGAGCAAACGTAGCCACAAGGTAATGATGCGTATTAGCACAGTTGCAACGGCAGCTATAGTAATTGGGACCCCTAGCAAAGTGTACAGGCTAGCCATGACGATGTCGAGAACCCCAACCTCTCCTGGAATGCCTAGTGGAATTGTTTGAATTGCAACGCTGATAGAATAGACAATGGCTATCAAGCTGAAAGAGCGCAAGGCGTCCAACGCCTGGAACACGAGAACTGATATCAGCAGGTCTAGTGCCCAAGCGACAATTGACAAAGAAATAGGCAATACTAGACGGCTTTTCTGAGCAGTCAATGTGTCGATTCCATCGTGGAATGCCTTCAGCATTTTCTCAGCAGATTGCTTCAAACGCTCAAATTTCCAGCGGCCGCGAGAAAGCCGAACCAGTAATCCGACTATCCACGCAGCAATTCTAGCTGTTGCTTGTCTTTTTCTGCTGAAATAGAAGATCAGCACCAAGGTCAACAGTGTGCCTGCGCCTATTAAGCTGACAAACTCGATGACAAATATAGGCGGTCTGTATGTGAGGACGAAGTATACTGAGCTAATGACTAGGCCGCCTAGTGTTATGGTCATGCTTAGCACGCGATGCGCTACGACAGAGGCTACAACCTTGCCGGCGTCTTCGCGTGATTCCTTTGACATCAAATAGACTCTGGAAATGTCTCCGCTTATTGACTCTGCCGGAACTAAAAGGTCAACGAAGTTGCCGATCCAGATGATTTGGAAAGCTTTGAGGAATGAGCATTTGACGGATAGAACGTGGAGCAGGCGCTGCCAAGCGAGGGAGTAGAAAGCTGCGGCAAAGAGCATTGAGCCAAAAGCTAACGAGTAGTAGAAGAGATTTGCTTTCTGGATGTCTGCTACGAAGCCGCTGAATGGTACGAAAAAGTAAAGGTATAACAGAAAAACGAATAAACCTGCGGCAATGACGACGACTCCTGTTTTCTTAAGCGGAACGCCTCCCTCCTCATCCATATTCGGCTACACACCATCGATGAATAGAGCCGTAATAAATGATGGTGCAGTTTTATGTTCTTCGCAACTCTAGGATGGATCTATCTCGTGACTTCTGTCTTGGGCTCTTGTAGAGGTTCGGTTTTGCCGAGTTTTCTGTCTAGGCAGGCTTTTATGAAGCCGTGGTATTCGCCGTCGGGTTTGCCGGGTCGACTCTTGAATTCGCCGTGGAACTGAGAGGCAAAGAAGAAGAATTTGTCTGGCAACTCAAGGATCTCCATTCTTCTCAGATCTTCGCTCTTGGCTGAGAACACCATTCCATTCTTGTTCAGAGTGCTCCAATATTCCGGATTGACCTCCCAGCGATGACGATGGCGTTCGAAAATCTCTTCTAAGCCATATAATTGATGGGCTAGTGTGGTCTCCTTTATCACTATCTTGTGAGCGCCTAAGCGCATTGTTGCACCCTTGTTCTCCACAGTTGTTTGCTCTGGCATTAGGTCGATAACTGGGTGAGGGGTTTCTGGATCGAGTTCAGTGCTGTTGGCGTCTTCGAGTCCGCAGGCGTTGCGCGCGAATTCGACAACAGCGAGTTGGAAGCCCAAGCACACGCCGAGAAAAGGCACGTTGTTCTCTCGGGCAAAGTGTATTGCTTTAATTTTCCCCTCGGTTCCTCTCGGACCAAATCCATAGGGAATGAAAATTCCGTTGTAATTCTTCAGGCGTTTGGTAGCGTTGATATCGAGCTCAAGGGTTTCAGCCTCAATATAGTCTATTGTGACTTTGGTTTGGCAGGCGGCTCCAGCGTGTCCCAGAGCCTCATTCATGCTCACATAGCTGTCAAGGAGTCCAACATACTTGCCTATCAGGGCGATTTTTATCTCGAATTTTGGGTTGAGCACGGAGTCGACGAATTGTTCCCAACTGCTCCAATCGGGCTTACTTTCTTTGAGTTGTAGCCGCTTACAGACGTAGTCGCCCATGCCCTGCTGATCCAAGATCATTGGCACTTGATAAACGGATGGCACGTTGTAAGAGCAGAAGACTGCGTTTTCAGGGATTGTTCCGAATAAGGCGATTTTTGCCGTGGAGTCCTTGTCGATCATTTTTTCGCATCGCGCCACAATAGTGTCGGGTTGGATGCCGATTCTGCGCAGTTCGTTGACGCTGTGTTGTAGGGGTTTGGTTTTCATTTCGCCTGTGACACTGAGAATTGGCACAAGGGCGACGTGCACGTACAGGGTATTCTCGTATCCTTCCTCTAAGCGCATTTGGCGTATGGCTTCAAGAAATGGTAAGCCTTCGATGTCTCCGACGGTTCCGCCGCACTCAGCTAAGACAATGTCCCAACGGGATTCTTCTGCAACGTATCGAATTCGGTTTTTGATCTCATTTGTTATGTGAGGGATTATTTGTACGCATTTGCCTAGGAAGTCGCCTTTGCGTTCTTTTTCGATTACAGTTTGATATATTTGGCCGGTGGTGATGTTGTTGTGTTTGCAGAGGTTTAGGTTGAGGAATCGTTCGTATGTGCCTAGGTCGAGGTCGGCTTCGCCTCCGTCGTCTGTGACGTAGACTTCGCCGTGGATGTACGGGTTCATTGTGCCTGCGTCGACGTTTACGTATGGATCAATTTTAATGGCTGTGGCTTTTAGCCCTCTGGCTTGAAGCATTTTGCCGATGGACGCGGTCAAAACGCCCTTGCCGACTGAGGAAAGCACGCCGCCTGTTATGAAAACGTATTTTACCATTGTGCTTCCCAGCAATAACCTAGCAATAGCGCCATATCTTGCTATAAACTCTTTCTGAAAGGATGGTTAGTACGAGTCTGGAAAAAATTTTTCAGAGTAGAAGTTCCACTTTTCAGTTTGCGTCTTGCGGTCTGTTTTGAGTTCTGAATGGTGGTTCTGGCGCTGTTTACTCGTGTTTTAGCGTGACGTTCAATGTTGGCATGCGTGACGTTTAATGTTGACATGCGTGGTGTTTAGGCATGTTGGGGCGAGCTCTGCGGGAAAAGGAATTTCAAAAGAAGAAGGAGACTTACCCCTTATACCTTCTTCTCCCCGTGTTGCGGATACATATTTGGCTGAAGCTGTGCGAGCGTCGTCGTAACAGCTGTTCCCAGTGACGACATCATTCAGAATGTTGGGCTGGGACTGCTCGGACAGTTGTAGTTGAACACGAAAGCGCAGACTGTTTGTAGCGGTCTGAATTTTCATGAGTCGTTAACTTTCGCTTGGAAACCGTAATAACATCGAGGTGGCTGTATTCAGAAGCCTATTTCTTGGTCTTTCCAAAGTGCGCTGTTATGCAGTGCGAAATTTGGAGATCGTTTTGCCAGTAAGAATCCTTGCAAAATGTGTTACGTTTTTCAAGGCGAATACTTATTTATCGGGTTTTGCACTGTCAGACATGTAAGGCGATGAGGCTCGCCTTTTAACCGCCCTTGCTTCACTGCGTGCAGGGGCTGATAGCTTCTACCACAGTTGAAAACGAAGTGGATATTGGGTTGCGTGAGGTAGGGCGGTTCGGTCCAGGAAGCAAAGCAATGCCTGCGCTGGCAGGAAAAGAGTTTGCTTCCTCGTCGCTGGCTAAAATGATTAAGGACTACGTAGTGAACCGGCAGAATGATGACGGTGGCTACACATTTGTACAAACCGCGGAGTCCAACGCTCAAGACACGTATTATGGATTAGCAATCTTGCACCTGCTGAATGCTCTCTTTCCAAATGTGGAAAGAACAGCTACGTGGTTGCAAGGATTTGTCCCTGAGAGTCTCTACCATCATTATTATGTTGCGAAGGCTTTGATCCTGTGTGGCGAAAATCCGAACGGGAAACTTAAGGGATTTCTTCTCTCTCGTATGAGTTCTAAAGAGCATTTTGGCACGGTTGATGTTTATGTAGAGGCAGCATCAGAATTCGTTACCACCTTTATGGTCACTGAACTCGTTAACATTGCTGGGGTGCCAATTGACCGTGAAAAGGCTACAAAGTGGTTGCTTAGTTACAAGAACAAAGACGGTGGGTTTGGGGCTAAGGGCTATTCCAGTTTGAGTTCAACGTTTCACGCGATTGTTTCGCTCTTCAGTCTTGGGTATCCAGTCAATTCTCTTAGAGAAACTCTGGTTTATGTTAGGTCTTGTGAGAAGCCAGCTGGTTTCACGATCGTGCCGAGAAGCAGGCTTCCTTACATGGAACACGTGTATCACGGGGTCTTAACCCTTGAACTGCTTAGTGAACACGTCAAATACCCTGAAAATGTTGCCAAGTTTGTTTTAAGTTGCCACAAGGCCAACGGCGGGTTTGGTCGTGCAGACCTTGGAATAGCCACGTTTGAGGACACTTTCTTCGCCGTGACCATACTGCGAAAAATTGGCAAGCTGTAGAAGGTGAGAACTTATGAGCAAAGATGTAACGTACCTACACATTAAAAGAGCCATCGAAAAGAAAACCGAGTGCTTTCTGTGTGCATTAGAGGATGAAATTGAACGACGATACATAGACAGTTACCTTTCTGAACTCGTCATGGAGGATTCCATGAGGCAAAGAGTTGTTGAAAGCAGAGGATTCTGCAATAGTCATTCTTACAAGATGTTGATTGCTGCCAGCAAGCCAGAAAGCCCAGACGGTCATGGAATGGCTTTAACCATGGAAAACGTCTTGGAGCAACTCATTCGAGACCTGCACAAGCTGAGGAGTGGGCACGTAGAGGATTTTCACCAGATGCCCAAAGAGCGCAAATGCCCCGCCTGTGCATATCTGGCTGAGTTTATGGAAATGTATCATAAGGACGTCGCTCTGCTTCTCTGGGCTCGAAATGAAGATTTCTTGAGGCTTTTTGAAGAGTCGAAAGGCCTGTGCATTCCACACTTTTCCATTTTGACTCATGTAGTTGTGAATATGGTGGCGAAACAAAGCCGGGGCATTGTCGAAACTGTGACAGAAGTCGAAGAAAGAAACCTTAGCAGGCTGATTTCGGGGCTATCTGAATACGTGAAAAGGCAGAGCTACGAGTTTTCAGACAAAGATCGGGCGACCGTTGAAGATGTGCTGTTGAGCAGCGTTGAAAAAATTGTTGGCAGGCGAGGAGTGAGACTTGGTTGATCCAAAAGAGAAAAGGCAGAAATGTCATTGTAGATGTGTTTCTTGACCAGGAAACCCACAGCAGGTTCAAGGTCTACCTAACTAAGAGCGGTCTCGACGAAAGCTGTGCCCTTGTTGACGTTTTGGAGCGCGGAATGACTAATTATTGGGTGCAGGAATTCAAACGGCTGAAACAAGGTTACTCGCCTTTAGAGAAGTTGTTTACTGAGTTCAAAAAAGACAATGAGTTGCTGCAAGCGCTTGAACATGAGAATAAGGAGCTCAAAGAGATTCTGGAAAACGAAAGTCGGCAGAACCTGAAGGAAAGATCATGAAAATCAATGTACGGAAAACCCGCAAAAACATAGCTTCTCGAACAACACGTTCAGACCTTATATCGGCACTAGAGGAAATTGAGAGTCATGAAAAAGCTCGTCTGAAAATCGTTATTCCATACAAGGCAGCGGAGAAGCTGGACCGATTTCTGAAGGAGAAGGGATTACCGGAGAGGCAAGGCATACCGATGCTTATCCAGTATGGTCTATCGGGAGAGAGCGAGGAGGAATTGGAGAAGCTAAAATCGGAAAAGGAGTCTCAAATGGGTCGCATATGGGGAGCATACGCGGTCATGAAGTTCAGGGCGTACGAATATTTTACAGAAAATAAGGCATTAACCATGAGGCTTCCGTCCTCTCTATCTGAGAATCGGTCACTGAAGAGAAGGTTAGAAAACACAGGCATACAGAGTCTTGTCCCTAAGGATGAATGGGATGATTGGAACCAGGAAACAGTTGAGAGTTATTTTCGCAAGTACGTCTTCATGAGTCGTCTTTGAGATAATTAAAAAAAGGAAAGTTCGTTGTGTGAGAGACCAAAGCCAAATGCCACATGGAGATGCGACTGAAAAAAGAAAATGGCTGAACAGAAATGTCGCTGCGATGGGATTCACGAGTTTGTTTAGTGATGCGAGTCATGAGATGGCCACAGCTATACTTGCGCAATTCTTAATCATCGAATTGCATGGCTCAGCCGAAATCTTGGGTTTGATAGAGGGTTTAGCTGATTTTTCGTCCAGTTTTGTCAAAACTTACTCTGGGTGGCTTAGCGACAAAACAGGCAGAAGAAAGCCTCTTGCAACTCTAGGCTATGCCCTGACAGGCACGTTCATATCATTGTTTGCTTTTGCGTCAAATTTCCTTCAAGTGCTGGTCTATAGAACGGTCGGATGGATAGGACGGGGCATAAGGGAATCTCCAAGAGATGCGTTACTCGCTGAATCAGTTGAGCCAGAAAGCTACGGCCACGCGTTCGGATTTCATCGCATGGTGGATACTCTGGGCGCAATCATTGGCCCCAGCATAGCGTTCATCCTGTTGCCCTTAATTGGATTCCGAAGCGTCTTTCTCTTAGCGCTTCTTCCAGGAATGTTAGCGGTTTTGACGTTTGCAGTCTTCACAAGAGAAAAAACCGATAAGAAAAAGCCCGAAATGAGAAGAAAACTCTTAACGGACATAAGCGGGTTACCTGCCGGATTCAAGCATTATCTGCTGGCTGTAGGCATCTTCGGAATCGGAAATTTCGCCAACACATTCCTCGTGTTAAAATCCACAGAGACTCTGACACCTAGTCTCGGAGTGATTATTGCAAGCAGCCTAAGCGCACTCCTCTACGTATTGCTCAACATAGGCGCTGCGATTTTTGCCTATGTATTCGGCGCATTAGGGGACAGATTCAGTAAGAGAAATCTTTTGGCGTTGGGATATCTGATTTTCAGCGTTTACTGTGTAGGTTTTGTCTTATTGCAGCCCACTGTTTGGAATTATGCCTTCCTTTTCATACTGGCTGGAGTGGAAACGGGTGCAATCGATGCAGGAGAAAGGTCATATGCCGCTGAATTACTAGGTGAAAACAACAGAGGAACAGGTTTCGGAGTAATGAGCACGATCAACGGAATAGGAGACTTCATCTCAAGTGTTACTGCAGGGATCTTGTGGGCAGCAATCTCCCCAAATGCTTCTTTCGCTTACGGGGCAACACTTGCGACCGCCGCGGCAATTATCTTGGCAATGCGCAAATAAATGGACCCTAACGTAAGAAGCAAGCAGCTAGTGACGATTATGGAGGGTGGAACGGTAAGCTAGGTTTTGCCTTGCGTCTTATCTGCGGTTGTTGGCATTGCGCCTGGTAGGTCTGGGAATTTGTCCTTCATTCTTTGTTCGACTACTGTTGCTGCTTCTGCTAGGATGCCTTTGGCGTCTTCGTTTGCTTCGCCAAAGTTCAGTGTTAGTCCGCTGCTTTGACCTGCGTCCATGATTATTCCGTTGAGCATGGTTCCGATTTGTTCGAGTTCTCTTCCAGCGTCGGGCAAGACTCCAACTATCGCACCTCGTATGCTGCCCAGCACGCCCACGATGGGTGCGAGAGTGCCGATCATGTCGCCCAGTTCAGTTACTGTTCTCAGTCTCAAAGCTATCTGGTCTAAAGCGAGTCTTACGTGCATTACGGTTTTCTCTGTTTTCCGGATTTCTGCCAATTCGCTGGAGAAAACGTTGGCATGTTGCACGTCATGTTTCTGGTAGGCTTCAACAATCTTCGCAAATATCGTCTTGTCACGTTCAGCGAGTCGTTGAGACGTCTGATCCAGTTTTTGAGCTTGTCCCTCTATTCGACTGACTGCTAGTTGCAGTCGTGGTTTCAGGGAAGGTGCAGGGTGAAATGCTTGCTTAACTCTGCCATTCAATGGCTCTGGACGTTCAGTTTGCTCCCACTTGAATTGGTTTGGCAACTATCTGTTCCTCGTTGAGAAAGATGCTTGAAATACTTTATTCAATGGTTAACATGCTGGGAACATGCAGGCGTATATGTAGCTGTATCTGCAGCCCTGTTTGAGTATTGAAAGTTTAAACTGTCAAACAGAATGTTGCGAGCAGAATGTGCAGAATTGGCAAGATTATGTGTATTGCTGACGTGTTAGATATGGACGTACTGATAAGGTCGTTTGATTTAGCGATTGGCAATTCCGAATAGCTTAATTACAGTACTTCCACGCCTTAATCTGCGTGGACATCTTAACCTTCATCGCTGAAGTAGTTGGAGTCACTGCTTCCGGAGCTTTAGCCCCCGGACCATTATTCGTGAAGAACATCACCGAGGGCAGCAAGTCCGGTGCTAGAAGTGGGTTTCTTTTTGCGATTGGGCACACGGCTGTCGAGTTCAGTCTAGTTATGGTTTTGGCTCTGGGTCTTTTAACTGTGGCTAATCAGCCTGCCGTTAAGCTTGTGATTGGCGTCGCGGGTGGGTTAGCGCTTTTGGCTTTTGGATTGATGCAGATACGAGAGTCGATGAGTTCGAAGCCGGTTGAAATACGTAAAGAGAAAATGGCTTTCAAGAGTCATCTTCTAGTTGGGACTGTTTTCACGGGTTTGAATCCATATTTCATATTGTGGTGGCTTATTCCGGGCGTGAAGCTCATTCTGGATTCGATAGCGTTTGCATCTTGGGCTGGTGTCCTTCTCATGTATGTGGCGCATGTTTGGATGGACTATGCCTGGTTGACCGGCACAGCTTATTTGGCAAGAAGAGGCACCAAGTTCGTGGATCGCAAGGGCTACAGAATTGTTCTGATGCTGTTCGGAGTGATACTGATTGGCTTCGGGTTTTACTTCCTTGCGACTGCGCTGCTCTAAGGCGACACGGCTATTTTTATGTCAGTTTTGGACGTTGTGAGCGTTTCAAAAGCCTGTTTGATGTTGTCGAGCTTCATCCGGTCAGTTATCAGTGGCTTAACGTTGATGGTACCGGAAGCAATTAGGTTTAGCGCTTTCTTGAAATGGGCAGGCGTTGTGTGGAAAGCGCCCATAACAGTTGTTTCACCATAGTGCAGTTGCTCAGTGCTGACCTTTATCTCGGTTCCCGGCGGGCATCCTCCAAATTCCAACACTGTGCCGCCCTTGCGAGCCATTCTCAACGCTTGTTCCCACGTGGCTGGCATGCCTATAGCTTCGATTACCACGTCTGCTCCGTAGCCCGCGGTAAGTTTCCTAGTCTTTTCAACTGTGTCTTCCTTTTTAGCGTTGATGGTTTCGTCTGCGCCCAGTTTCTGTGCGAGCTGGAGCCGTTCATCGATCGTGTCGCTGATTATGACCTTGCCTGCGCCCATTTTCCTAACAGTAAGAAGATGAAGAAGCCCGATCGGTCCCGCTCCGATTATGGCAACAGAGTCGCCTAGTTTCACTCCTGCCTCTTCGACGCCGTGCAACACGCACGCGAGCGGTTCAGCTACTGCCGCTTCCTCATAGCTTACATGATCTGGGATCACCTGTGTGTTCAGCATGACTATTCGCGGGGGAACTTTGATGTATTCGGCGTAGGCGCCCCAAAGCCACATCATGTCTTCGCAGAGGTTGAACTTGCCCTTCTGACACATGTAGCAGCGGAGACAGGGCGAGCTGTTGCCAGCTCTGATCCTCATTCCTTTTTGGAAGTATGAGACACCTTCGCCGACTTCCGCTACGTCGCCTGCCCATTCATGACCGAAAACGGTTGGCAGTTTGATGACGCCGCTAACATAGCCTCGCTGATAGATTTTGAGGTCGGTTCCGCATGTGGTGGCGGCTTTTACTTTGACCAAGATTTCGCCATCTGCAACAGTTGGTATGTTGATGTCTTGAAGGCGAAGGTCTTTGATGCCGTATAACATGGCGGCTTTCATTTTGTCGCTGGGCAAGGCACTTCACATCTCTAGGCTTTAACGTGTGATTTCGTATATTGAGTTATGAACCGATATTATTGTTTGCGCAAGTCAACAGAAACCGTGCGAAAAAGAAGTTGCAGACCTCTTAAGCCTGTTTTCGCCCAATACCGAAACTTGTCATGGGGATTTTTCGTTCAAAACTACGACTTTTAGGCATTCTTTGCCTTTGGCAGCTGTTTCAAGAGCCTCTTGTGTTTGACCTAGTGGGAAGCGGTGGGTTATCAGTTCTTTTGCTTTCAGCGTTCCAGAACTGATGAGCTGCAGAGCCTTTCGGGTTTCGACGTGAGAAACGGAATACGATGGAATAACCGTGATTTCCGAAAAGAACAATCGATGCGGACTTAGGCGAGCGTATTGGTCGGGTTGAGTAGGTGCGAAAAGAAGGATTCTGCCGCCTCTGCGAACCATCTGAACACTGTCTTCAACTGCTTTTGGGTTAGGGGCGGTCACGATCACGATATCAGCGCCTCTGTTTTCGGTTGCCAGCCTCACCTTTTCAAGTACATGCTCCTTTTGGCTGTTGATCGCTAAATCGGCGCCGAGCCGTTCAGCCATTTTCAATCTGTAGTCAACCAAGTCTGTAACTATCACTTGGCTAGCGCCTGCGATTTTAGCTAGCATAGCGTGTATTATGCCGCTTGGTCCAGCGCCTATCACAGCTACACTGTCGCCTTTCCGAATGCCAACTTTGTTCTGAGCTCTGATGCAGCAGCCTACAGGCTCGATTAACGTAGCTTCCTCAAAAGATAGACTATCTGGAAGTTTCAACGTGTCGACTTGGAGATTGGGTGCAGGCACCTTAAAATACTCAGCGAATCCGCCGGGCTCAAGATGCGTCTGTGCAAACTGCGGGCACAGAGTGTAATCGCCATGTTTGCAATAGTAGCAGGTTAAATCGGCAACGTGATGATGTGCAAAGACTCTGTCGCCAACGCCGAAATTCTTAACATTCTTTCCTGCCTCAATTACGACCCCTGCGGGCTCATGCCCAAGAACTAGCGGTGCTCGACTACGCAGATACCACTCCATCAGATCGCTGCCACACACGCCGCAAGCCTTCATTTCAACTAGAACTTCACCATCGCCAACTGAAGGCTTAGGCTTGTCTTCGATTCTGATGTCGTCTAGGCTGTAGTAGACTGCGGCTTTCATTTCAGTTCAAAGCACGTTGACGTGAGACGGCACATAAGGCTTTTTCGTTAGGAAGGACTCACACAATAGGGACCTTGATTTTTTTCGAGGTGTCAATCACTCTGCCGGCGAAGTTGAGCACGAATTCTTCTGGAAAGGCTTGGTTAATGGCAGCTATGCTCTTGTGCCCAGTGCAATGAGCGGGAGAGACAAGCTTCAAATCGAATTCCGTGAGCTTGTTCAAAGTTTCTTTGAGCCGATCTTCCTTTGGGCGTACGAGGTGAGTTCCGCCGATGAATCCGTACAGCCTAGTCTTTGTCACATTTGAAGCGCATTGAAGTGTGTTGATGATTCCAGCGTGGGCGCAGCCGCTGATGACCAAGACGCCGCGCTTTTCAATATTGATGAAAAGAGCTTGATCCTCGGGCACTTTATCTCTCACAGTTTTTCCATCAATTATGGCGAAGTTTTTCCACGTGATTTTCTCGAATGACGTGGCGCGTTTTATTTCTCCACTGGTTAAGACTCCTGGGATGATCTCGATGGGTTCGGTTGTTTCAACTATTTCGGCGCCGGCTTTCAAGAGGTCTTCTTTGCGTTCTCCTTTTGGAATTCCGTGGTATCGTTTCTTGCCCTTTTCAACTGCGAATCTTGGGTAGAAGATGCTCGGGTGGACGATTACTTTGACTTTTCTCTTTGATCTTCTTATCAGCTCAACGGTTGCGCATGTGTGGTCGTTGTGCCCATGGCTGAGGATTATGCATTCCAACTGAGACAAATCCAGTTTGAGGGCTTTGATGTTATAGAGCAAGGCGCTCTTGATGCGACCAGTGTCAAAAACAAGCGAATGCTTCTGACCACGACGATCCTTGATCTCCAAATATGCAGAGAAGCCAAACTGTCCTAGAAGCCCGCTGTGGTAGACGACATTGTCTGCTAACGTAGTAATGCTAACCGACTTAACTGCCTGCATCATACTAGCCCCTGAAGCTTACATGTAGATGCTTGGCGGCTTAGCTGCCTGCAGCACATGTGCCACGAATTGGGCTTCAGGCACGGCGCCAACAAGCTCCATGCGCTCGTTTATGACTATTTTTGGCACGCCCATCACGCTGTACTTCTGCGCTAAATGTGGGAATTCGCCGATCTCAACCACGTCTGATTTGACCATGTCACTTTCAATAGCGAACTTGTGAGCTAAGCCAGCTACGATTGGGCAGTAGGGGCAGGTTAAGGTTACAAACACTTGAATGTGCGCTGGCTTGTCCAAAGCTCTCAACTTCGCCTTGGTGTCCTCGCCGAGGTTTGTCGTGCCCTTTGACACGTTGATCACGGTTTCTATTAGCGTGTTGAACTCGTAACCGTACGGTATGCCGTAATACCGAATGCCATAGTCTTTCTTGCCCAAGATCACTAGGGCTGGAACCTTATCCACTCCGTACTCCTTTGCTTGAGCATCATCTTTAACGAAGTCGTAAACTTCAACCGAGACTTTCTCTGGCATAAGGCTTGCGACTTCTTGCGCAAGCTGCCGTGTTTCCTTGCAGAATTCACATTCAATTTCTTGAGTGAAAACAATTATGCGCACGGGTTCCATCATATTCCGGTGTAGTTCTTCTCTTAGATGCGCCTTGTGTTCTTCAGGGATGAGACTCATCTGAGTTTTCACCAGACATTCACTAGCTTTCGCTAGCCTTAAAAAAGTAACTAAGAAGCTGAGAAAGCCGCACAAACCTCAAAAGCCACTACATGAATCACTTAGCAAGCGGGGGATAAGCAGCGAAATGACTCGTAACATCGAAATAATCGGGGTCGGAAACGAGCTTCTAATCGGAAAAATCGCCAATACAAACGCGCAGTGGCTAGCCAAACGCATAACCACGACAGGTCTAACCGTCAGCCGCATAACAGTTATAGGAGATGACATAGCTGAGATTTCTGCGGCGATTCTCGAATCGCTGAAGCGCAAGCCCCGGATGATAATCACCACAGGAGGGCTTGGACCCACTTTTGACGACAAGACCCTTGAAGGAATAGGCAAAGCGTTGAAACGCCCATTGAAAGTCAACCCCGAAGCCAAGAGAATGGTCGAAGACAAATATCATCAATACTTGAAGGAAGGCAGAGTTGAAGACAAAGTGGAGCTTACACCGCCCAGAGTTAAGATGGCAACTATGCCAGAAAGCGGTAAACCGCTGCTCAACCCAGTGGGAACAGCGCCCGGTGTGCTCATCAAATGCGATGATACGAGCATTATTGCGTTGCCGGGTGTGCCGCCGGAGATGGAAGCCATATTTGACGGGTCAATTCAGCCCATGCTACGAAAAATTGCTGGAAACGCTGTGTTCTATGAATCTAGCATGGCGGTTGACGGTGTCATGGAGTCAGATTTGGCGCCTCTCATAGACAAGACGATGCATGACAACCCTTACATTTACATAAAATCCCACCCTGGGCAGAGAAGCGAAGGCAAATCGCACCTAGAACTTCACCTGTCAACAACAGCTAACGATTCAGAAATAGCTAAGAAAAGAGTCACCAAAGCGCTGATGCAGATCACAGACTTGGTTGAAGAAGCAAAACACGGCAGAGTCAGATTCAAGAGACAAGAATGATAGCAGCTAGCCGCTGGCGAGCTAGGGAGTGTATTTCTCGCCTGCGCTGAGTATGCGTTCAAGTGCAGCGTTCAAATTGACGAAGCCCTCGTTGGTTTTGGCTGACACGGGTACTAAGAGGAATTTCAAGCCGAGGCGCTGAATTGCATGCATTGTTTCGCGCGCTAGCAGGCGTTTTGTGTCGTCAAGTTTTTCTTCTATTGCTGTCTCCAACGCGTAAGGATTCGCTGACCAGTCTACTATGCGCTGTGTTTCTTCAGGCGGCAGCAGGTCGCTTTTGGACAGGACGTGCATTTGCGGAATTAGGAATCTGTTGTAAACCGCGGCTGCGAGAAACATGTTTGACACATAGTTTTGCGGATGCGAGCTGAACACTGAGTCGAATAAGTAGATGAGAGCTTTGGATTCTGTAGTTAGCTCGTTGACGAGGTATGGTCCGCTCTGGCGGAAGGCGAACAGTTCCATCTGTCCAGGCGTGTCGATTAAGGCAACATCAGGTTTAAATGAGGCGATTTCATCGCTCAGCCGTTCCACTTCGTCGGCTATCAAATCGGCAGCCATTATAAGGGCGCCGTTTGGTCCAAGCTGATAATCGTGCATGAGTTGCTCGATCTTTATGTAATCTCTGATGTCGATGTCAGGCGTGTAAGGCATTGAGATGACCCCTGGATCCAAGTTTATGGCAATAACATCCTGTTTCTGGAGATGAAGCCAATTAGCAAACGCGGCTGTTAGTAGGGATTTACCTGAACCTGCGGTGCCAATAATGAATACTGTGAACATGAGCTTAAAGGCTCCAATGAAGCTTCTAAAGTGGCTAGTTAAGCCCGATGTGTTCTCGTCCTATTTATGTTTAAGACGCATGGGTTTTTAGCCAAATCGTTGGAAAATCGTGGATGTGAGCGTTGTGGTGGCTTGCCAACGCTGTTAGTAAGAGAGTCTCAGAAGGGGGTCTCGTCACGCGGCTCTGATGAAAAGCATGTTATCTAACTAATCGCCTTGGGCTGAGGGTTATAGCCTATTTTTTCTTGTCGCTTAGCCACCATTTCAGGTATTCTTTACGTTGTCTTTGGCGTTGTTCCTGTTCTGTTTCTTCGGGTGGCCGCATCTGGTCGCGCATTTCAATAAGCTCTTGATGGGTCACCGATAACCCGCAGCTTTGGCATGCGTAACGCTTGGTAGCGGATGAGTAGCGCATTTCGCCTCCGCATTCTGGACAGAATGGCATATTGCTTCTTTCGCCTTCTATTACGGGACCGATAAACGAGTAGATTCCATAAGAAATATCTTTTGGTAGGACGGAAATCGTTTTCTGACTAACGTTTCCTTATCTTGATGATATGCACAGCCTGACCACAATTATACACACTAAAAGAAAAAACATGCGACTCCACCAAAGAACCGCCTTCTTGCTCAGGTTATGAAGTTAGTTAGTCCCGCTTCTTTGGCTAGTTGGATTGCTTTTTCCATCTCGCTTCTTGTGAGCCCTCGTCTCAGTTCTGGGATTTCGTGGGCTCTCCACTCAGGTCGATATTGGAACATAACGTTGACTCGTACCCACGTGCCAAGGTTCTTGGAAATCCAGTTCAAGATTGGCTTGACGCAACATTCCAGATGCCCGGGCAGAACTAGAACGCGAATCAGCAACTCTCCGTATCTTCTGGCAAATAAGTGGTTTCGCGTGCAAGTCTCCCAATAATCTGGTGCGTCTGAAATGCGCACAGCGCACTCATTGTTTCCGTATTTGAAGTCGAGAAGGTAAACGTCAGCAAAGCCTGCGAGCAGCTTAGCGGTTTCTACGCTGTAGTAGGAATTGGAGTTCCAGACTACCGGCACATTGACGCTGACGTTCTTGAATGTTTCCAGCCACTGTTCGAGCCACGGTGTCGGTTCGCCGCCTACAAGGTTGATGTTTCGGCACCCTTTCTGTCTTAGGCTCTCTACGCTACGAGCTAATCGCTTAGGTGTATAGATCTCGCCTGTCTCCTCCCATTGAGATATAGTCCAGTTTTGGCAGTGTTTGCAGCGCATAGTACAGCCTAAAGTGAAGATTGTTCCAGAAGGTACGAGTTCGGGCTCCTCGCCCATGTGTTCGAACATTGATGAAACTGTGATCTGATTGCCGCTCTTGCACCAGAGACCTAATTCGCCTGCTACGCGGTTGAAGCCGCATCGACGAGCGCATAGGTGGCATTTTTCCATGATGCGTCTCGAGATTTCAGCTTTCAGATCGAGATAGGATTTTTCGGGATTAACTAGTTCCTCTGGACTCTGTGCGGCGTCCATCTGCTTTTCCAGATCACAGTATTGCTCGGTAAGCTGGCGGTGTACGGTCCAGAGCTGCTCCAGCGTGTTGTCCGGGCTGAAGTCTGCCGCGAGCTTCTTAGCTATCATGAACTTAGCGAGTTTCTCATTCTGCATAACGCTGAAGTATCTTGGCATGCTTTGCCTAGCTTTTTTGTTGTTGAGCACGGCTAGGGCGTCTGGTCTCCAAGCGGCGAATTCTTCGTGCAATCTCTATCTCACATGATGTCCTAGGCATTATCAGTCTTTTATGCAGTTTTCTTGAGGCTTCATCTTACCATGCGCTTGATTTTGGTTGAACTGACTGCTTTTCTGTAGGCTCTCTGCACCTGCAACCTTTTGTAGTCATCGTAGCTCATTCTGGCGCCTGGATACAATTCCATATACCGCTTGTACGTCAAACGCAGATCGACTTCTTTCTGCAAATTGTACGCTTTAGGCGAGTAGCGCGCGTTCTTGCCAATCCATTTTGCAATGAACACAAGAGCAAACGAACCGAGAATACCGATGAACAGCAACCACATTAGGATTGCGATCACTTGCTTGTTCCCTCAGATCCGCCGCTCTGACTTCCTCGTTTGACAGGC
>Ga0315296_10000287_pt1 | contig 46355 bp, 44 predicted proteins | sample YL17G14_18_MG_FD_203921 | JGI IMG/M metagenome (GOLD analysis project Ga0315296, IMG submission 203921) | Sediment microbial communities from Yellowstone Lake, YNP, Wyoming, USA - YL17G14_18 | ecosystem: Environmental > Aquatic > Freshwater > Lake > Sediment | place: USA: Wyoming | collected... | reverse complement strand
TTTTCGGAGTTAATGTCTGTGCCAGAACGAAGAAAGGAGGAGAACTTGTCACAGTCAGCCATGGTTAGTTTTTTAGGTGATAAGATGATTCATGTTTTGGTTACATTTTTAAATGACTTGACACGCGAAATAACATTGAGAGCCCGGGGATGCGTCCCTGAGGCCGTTCGAGGCGCCAAAAGTGGCGAAAATCACCCAGACCTCTCCTCCCGAGCAAAGAGAAAGTCATAAAAAATATTCAGCCCTGGTTTCGGCGGCCATCAGAGGCTCTTGATAAGCGACCTGAAGCGGGGGAGGTTTGTCTGCAACAAAGCTCAGCTTGAGGTGGTTGATGATCTTGTCGACCACGGCATAGTCGGTGAGGAAAGCGATGATTTTCATCGTGCCGCCGCATTGAGGGCAGACTATCGGGTCGACCTCATAAACCTTGCGGATCATGGCGGCCCAGCCGCGGTGGGGGATTCTCGGGCACTCCTCTTTGATCAGGAGCTTAATTTTTCGGCTTATATTCTTTTATTCCTGTATAGACTAAACTAACGCTAATAATTTAACCTTTTATCTCATTTCTGATAAAAATCTTTGACTTCAATTCAACGAATAAAAAAAAAGAAAAATTTACTTGATCTTGTTGATAATTTTGCTCACAAGAAAATAGCTGTCTGGGGAGAGTTCATCCTAGAAGAATACATATTTGGGAATACTCGTTGAATCTTTGGAGAAGCCTATGTTCTGATTCTCAGCTATAAAACCAAATAACCGCTCTTCTCATTTCAAATTACAATTATTATACGGCCAGAGAAGATATTTTTAACTAGAGCCTCCCTGACTTTGGATTAAGAACGCTTTTGTCTCTGCCCTGAACTATTTATTTAAAAGGTTTTTTGTCGATCTGAGTATTAAGCCATCTTCAACGTAGTTCATAAAGTTTACTTCTTTTAACATCTAAAATATAACAAGCTTCTTTTTCAGTGAGAACATGATCGTTAAATTGTTCTAAGACATATTCTACCCATATTTCTGATGCTCTCTTTTTTAATTGTTCCGCCATAGAAGAACTTGCTTTCTACAGGAAATATGCCACCGCAGCACAAGCTATTTACAAAATTCTTCAATGTTCGTTTTTGGTGTTACATATCGTTGGGCCTAACAAAATCTTGTATTTTTGGGATAATTAATATAGATTTTAACTATAATTAACTTTGATATTTTCTTTATTATTTACTGCTTCCTATATTCATAAAGGAGGACTTACGATGAAAAAAGGATCTCTAAAAATTGCCTTAATCTTGTTCATTATTATTAGTTGTAACGATCCTTTGTGTAACAAATCAGAAAACGGGATATACGGATCACGTTGGAGCTCACTGCTTGCGAGTAATTCCACGATGCAACTTGAAATAGAGGACAGAGTATCATTGCGCAGCAGGTTAATTCAAAAGAAAGAGGAAGTTATAGCCCAAAATGGCATGGTTGTTGCTGAAAGCATCGAAGCTGCAGAAGCAGGCATTGAGATCTTTAAAAAGGGTGGCAATGCCGTTGATGCGGCTGTGGCGACCTCATTCGCCGCAACCACCTGTGAACCAGCCATGAGCAGTCTGGGTGGAGGGGGAGCAGTATTGATCTACATTGCTGGTGAAGACCGAATCGTCGCTATCGAGTTCGAGGGCCGCCTCCCTAGAGCAGCCACAGAAGATATGTTTGTACCTGACTTGTTATCTCTAGGAGTAAATCCACATCCCAGTTTTGGCTGGCGTGGCACCAGAAATAACGTAGGGTGGATGGGATATCGCTCCTTGGGAATCCCAGGTCAGGTAGCAGGGCTGTGCCAAATCCTGGAGCAGTTCGGAACAATGAGTCTGAAAGAAGTCATAACTCCAGCGATAAGGATCTGCGAAAAAGGCTACGAGGTCAATGACTATTATGCTTTGATGATTGGCAGCTATATGGAACTCCTGCAGAAATACCCTCCCATTGACAAGTTGCTCCTACCTGGTGGCTATCCACCGCGCCCTGGGAACATGATCGTGCAGAAAGAGCTTGCAGAGACTCTGCGAAAGATTGCGCAAGGGGGAGTTGATGCCTTCTACCGAGGCGACATCGCCAAAGCCATCATGTCCGACACCCAGCCCCATGGCTCTATTGTCACTTTGCAAGACTATGCCGACTACAAGCCCAGAACCTACGACAATGGCCTCGTCGGTAGCTATCGGGGCTATAAGATAGTTTGCATGCCAGAGGTATTTGGTGGAATCCAGGTCCTGCAGACGCTAAATCTCCTCGAGGGCTTCGACTTGGCTGCCTTGGAACACAACACTCCTCAGTATTTACACTTAGTTGCCGAATGCTTCCGTAGAGCATGGGTGGATCGGTTCCGATACATGGGAGACCCAGAATTCGAAAAGGTCCCTATCAAAGGGCTAATATCGAAGGAATACGCTGAGGAGATGCGTGGATATCTCAACCTGGAGAAGGTACCTTATGAGATCAAACCAGGAAACCCATGGAAGTATCAAGGAGATGGCCAGGAGTCAAGAGCAGACAGACCTACAGCTCCCAGAGGAGAGGCGGGGAATACAACCCACCTCTGCACTATGGACAAGGATGGCAATATGGTAAGCATGGTCCAGACTTTAGGAGGTGGCTTCGGGGCCTATATCATGTCGGGTAGTACTGGCATCATTCTGCGTAACTATACTAATCTTTTCAATCCTGAACCGGGCACCACCAACTCTATTGGTCCCTGGAAGAGACCATCGAGTCACGACTCACTGACTCTCGTCTTCAAGGATGGCCAACCTCTGCTTGCCATTGGCGCACCTGGTGGAAGGAAAGTAATCACTTCAGTGGTTCAGGTACTGGTAAACGTAATAGACTTCGGAATGGGCATCCAAGAGGCCATTGCTGCCCCTAGAGTCCACATAGAAGGTAGTGATCCCAAGGTTCCGGAGGGGAAACTTGTAAGAGAACTGTTCGTTGACTCGCGGATGCCCCTTGAGGTTATAAAGGAGCTAGAGAAGCGAGGCCACCAGATTGTGCTACAAATTGATGGCAATTTCGCCTTACCAATAGCCATCATGAGAGATCCTAAGACGGGTTGGCTACACAGCGGTGTTACGGTTCCCGTCCCAGCTACAGCTATAGGATTCTGAATCAACCAACCAGCCATTGGGCGCTTTTGGAGTTGTTGAATGTACTTAAAAAGGCAAGGCCCTATCGTCTATTGGGATGCACCTCAGCGATACCACTACTTTAATTTTAACCTGTCTAGATCTCTTCTGTAATCATCTCTTTTTTAATGCAGAATAACAGCTAAACAAATTCGCATTTATAAAAAAGGTTTGAGATTACATATAGTCTTGTATTACATATAGTCTTGTAAAGGAACTCGAAAAGCTTTAGTTTAAAAGTTGTTGCACTCTTTTGTTGGAATGAAAGCATTTGAAAAAAAAGGATAAGATAACATGATGATGTGATGCACCTCCTGAGGTTGTGATAGACTTCCGGTTGAAAAATTTACTTTTTAGGATGTGCACGAATGAATTATATGGGAATTGACCATAACAGGCAATACTCACACATTACTTTGATGGATGAGAACGGCGAGGTGCTCAAGTCAGGAAGAGTTGCCAAATGGATAAGCATTTCGTTTTTTCGTGCGATGGCAGAACGTGCGTCATCGTGCCCGTTTTCCCCTCCAACCATCGTGGGGAATTATTAATCACGACTCAAAAGATGTCAAGGACGGGTTGAGAGCGCGGGGATGCGTCCCTGAGGCAGTTCGAGGCGCCAAAAGAGCCGGAAATCACCCAGACCTCTTGTGCCGAGCAAAGAGAAAGTCATAAAAAATATTCAGCCCGGGCCTCGGCGGCCATCAGAGGTTCTTGATAAGCGACCCGAGCTGGGGGAGGTTTCGCTGCGACAAAGGTTAGCTTGAGGTGGTTGATGATTCGATCGACCACGGAGAAATCGGTGATAAAGGCGATGACCTTCATCTGAGCCCCGCACTGGGTGCAGGTTAAAGGATCGACCTCATAAATCTTGCGGATCATGGCGGCCCAGCCGCGGCGGGGGATTCTCGGGCACTCCTCTTTGATCAGAAGCTTAGGCTGCCCTTTCTCTGCCTTCCGCACTTTGCCCCGATGGGCATTGGCGTAGAGGCCAGAGTAACGTATCATCACCTGACCCTTGTTTGGAATATGGGAGCTGACTCTGGCGATAAATTCCAGATAGTCCATCCGTTCCAGCTCTTCGGCCTCTTTCCCATACCGGTAGCAGACCTGGCCCTCTTTCTCCGAAAAGGAGAGTCTCTCCAACGAAAGGAGCGGGCGAATCATGTACTTTCCCACTCGCTCGGCTTCTTCCGAGGTTGAGGCTTTGACCTTGCTGTGGACTGAAAAGCCCGAGTGGCGCCAGCCTGCAATCTTCTCCACCAGGGCCTCAGAGATGAGCTCTTCCCCAAGGAGAAGAGCGAAGACTTCGCGCTTGAAGAACTCGGCCAACAGGCCGTCCGGCTCTATAACGAAAAGTGTAGTAACAATGAGAATTTTGTAGCTCAGAGTTGCCAATAGAGTTTTTGAACAACTATTTTTTAAACATCTTTTAATAAAGAAAACCTAAAATTATTCTCTTCACAAAAAATTTGTTCTTTTCAATCATTCTATTGTTCGACATTAAGAATTTTTTTCAATTCAAAAAATACTTACTCTAAAAGAAAATATTTTTGTTTTATTATTATTAACTTCTGTTTTCTATTAGTTACTTAAAATCAAAACATCTCTTCCTTTTCTTAATCTTAAGATCTTAAGAAAAATCACCAACTTCTCTAAAGGTGCAATTAGCTTCAGCATAACTTGCCTTCCATGCCGAGTGACTTTCCCTGTGATTTTCACAAGTTTCCATTTTAAACATACAATCGTTTGGGCTTTCCACTCCTCTTCCATATAAAGCAGATTCTGGTCTTGCGTGCTTTTATAGACTAAGACTCCGATTGAAAAATAAAAACTAACACTGAGGGACATGGTTTATATATAGAGCGGTCTTCATAAGCTCGCTTTATGAAAGGAGACGCTTTATGACAAAAGCAGAGATTTTCAGAAATCAGAGATGGAGATTAGGAATCATTCGCCATGCAGAAGAGGTTACACATAATGTAGCTAAGACCTGCAGATATTTTGGCAAAAGTAGAAATGCATTTTGCAACCAGATTTCATCTCCTCTCTCTGCTCTTGATTATTCTGGGGGAAAAATAAAAGAAAAGGGAGGATTCTATCCTCCCTTTTCTTTATCATGATAATCAGTAGTAGAATCTCATTCCTACTCTAAAATATCTTCCTGTCGTAAATGAAGTCGCCTTTCCAAAATTTATATTTCTTACGTCGCTCACTACTCCTTTTTCTCCTCCTCGATTGATCAGATTGGATACATCAACCCAAATTCCGAATTGGAGATCTTGTTTGATTTTAAAAATCTTTTCGACTCTTACGTTAAGATCTATTGTATCAGGGAGAGCATTCGTAGCTCTTTTTTCAATCATTACAGAAGGAGATCCTTTAACAGGAGCTCTTACGGTCCTTGTCCATCTATCAGACATTCTAGTACCATTAGCTCCAGTAATAGCAGTTCCGCTTATATAGAGGAAGAAAGGATAGACGTTTATATTCCATGGTAAGATGAATGTCCCATAAGCTTTAAACATATGTGTTGGCCAACCTGCAAGGGAATTTATCTGGGCATTTGGGTCCATGCTTGTAGAGTTGAATGTTGTCTTGAAAAATGCATAAGAAGTATTAAGCATCCACTTGTCTGAAAATCTCTTTTCGAACTCAACTATGAGGCCAATATACCTTCTTTCAGGATCCATAATTATAGAATCATACATACCTGCTTTGGGATTGGTTACATAGAATTTATCTGCTGAGGAGGGAGAAGTTTTATTGTAAGCATACATTGTGTGCTCTATTCCCTTTTCATCTTTAAATGTAAATGTAACTTTTTGATAGGTAGCACCAGTGTTTATGCGGTATAGAAGGTTTTTCCATTTTTTCCAAATAAAAGATACTCCCCCCGATGTATTTTTCCACAACTCTCTTTCTATCCCAATAGTGAACTGATCTACAGATGGCATTTTTATATCTGGATCTATGGTTGCTGGATTAGAATAATTCACTCTATATATTTCAACTTTTTTCCCACCCGGTAAAACTTCATACATAACATAATCATTTATGCCAGGAGCCGCATCTCTATATTTTTCGGCTGCTAATTTGTCAAAAAATTGTCCATAATGGGCTTTCAGAGCAGTTGAGTGATCTCCAAAGATATCCCACGTAATACCTATTCTTGGTACAAATGCAGTTGTTTTAAATGGAGTCTTATCTAAGCTTGGGAGATAAGCTCTGTAAATATTGTATCGTATTCCAGGATTGATTGTTAAATTATCAGTGATTTTCCATGCATCCTGAGCAAAAAATGAAACTCTGGTTCCAATAGATTTTTGGAAGAGCGAGTATTCATAAGCATAATTATGGAATCGATGGTCTTTAGAATTATAAACGTTGTCTGCGTAAAAGAAACCACCATTGTATCCTCTTTCCCGCTTATCACCTAACTTTTCATATTCAACGCCAAACTTAAAATCATGAGATCCTTTTACAAAATTATCAGCATGATGGGATAAAGATGAATTTATTTGAAAACGATAGCCTCCGCTATAACCATAACTAGAATTATTAATAGAATACATTCCTGTTCGAGCATCAAAATGTCCAGATACTCCTCTTCCTGGATACCCACCAGCGTAACCCCCAGTCTTGGAGTCCATAGTCACCGTCCCAATCCTAATTTCCATTAGCGTCTTGTCAGAGAAACTATGAAGCGCGCTGAGGTTATAAGTATGAGTTGGTGCATATTCATAATTCGTTGCTTCTTCAGGTCGTAAAGGACTCAATCCTGAATGGTCACGCTTAAAGTCATCATATTCCTTAAAGAGCTGGATCCTCGTAGATTTAAAAGGTTGGTAAGTCAGCTTAAAAAAGTATTTCGGCGCTTTCAAAGTGTACTTCCCCTCTTCTCCAATCTCTTCTCTTGTATCTAGGACATACCTTAATGCACTGTAGAACCAGAGTTTATCTTTGAGAATGGGGCCCCCCAAACTGAAATGTGCATCCTGGTACTTATACCGTGGAACTCCTTCATATAATGAATATTTTGGCTCAGTGACATCGACGTTTGTATTATACCAACTGAAATCTCTATACATGAATTGTACAATACCATCAAATTTATTACCACCGCTCTTTGTAACCATATTCAGTACAACACCTGTAAAGCCATCATATTCAGCTGGAGCACCCAGTCCCATCACAGTGGCCTCTTCAAAGATTTCAGTGTCTGGCTCTATATAGTCAATGCCTGAGGTCTGATTTGAGGTATCAACACCATCTAATTTATATACACCATCCCGCCGTGCCCTTGTGCCATAAGCCTCGGTTCCCACAGTACCAGGTGCAAGACTTATCACATCAAACGCATAATGTTCCCGACTAGAGTAAATAACACTTGATATTGCCTTGCTATCAACAGTGGTAGTAACAACTCCCGAATCTTTGATATCTATAAGGGGAGGAGCAGCTATTACCGTGACTTCTTCTTCCAACGTCTTTATTTTAAGGACAAAATCAACAGTAATAGTTTGTTGCACAGACACCTTCACGCTTTCTCTTATTTGAGTGGCAAATCCTTGAAGAGAAGCCTCGACACTATAAGTCCCTGGTGGGAGCCCAGGAAATCTGAACTTACCACCCGCATCTGTAACTTTACTCTGAGTTCCTCCGATCATGTTTGGAGAAGAAAGTATAACCTCTGCTCCTGGAAGAGGGGAACCCTCATTATCAGTCACCTTACCTTCGATAGCACCTGTTGTTATAGATTGTGAATAAGACAAACCAGAGAGAAAAACACATGATAAAGCAAAGATGAGTACTCTTTTTAATTGCTTTTTCATCGAAATCTCCTTTCTTAAAGTTAAATTCCCTTATTTAGGAAAAATTTAATTTCCCATTTTGCCTCGATTCAATCTATCTTTTTTATCACCTCCTTTTAATAAAAACAAAGTCTTAGCTTCCAAATGGATCTAGGTAATCCATCTTTTTTTTCAGACTCAATTTTACCAATTGATAACACTTCTTGGCTTCCGTGTCAAATCTCAACCCCAAATGATATAGATGAAAAGAATCTTATCATATATTGACCCTCTTTTTTGTCTTGCTATCGAGGCTAGCGATATTTCTTGCAGCTTGAATTGGAGCAAACTTCACTGCGTTCTTGTTTTCATTATTTGCCTTATATTCCATTGCTATGACCTCATTCTGACGACTCCTCTTCTCATTCTCTAAGCTTTAAAACGACTCCTTCACACCACAAAGTAACTCACACTGATAACTCCCTGAACTCCACGACTGAGCAAAAAGGACTCGGCCAACTAACGAACTGCCAAGCTTATTGTAGGACATTCAATTTGAGGTGAGAATTGTATTTTGCAGACCGATAGACTTTATGCGTAGCCTTTTGAAAATCTGATTCTTTTGCATGATAAATGTCCACAAACTTCTGAGGATTCCGATCGATTACAGGGAACCATGTGCTCTGAATCTGTACCATTATTTTGTGTCCTTTAAGAAAGCAATGGTACTTATCCCGCAGATCATACTCTATCTTAGTCACCTTGTCAGGCACAAAAGGTTCAGGGTTTTCGCTGCTGTTCCTATATTTACTCCGAAATACTTCTCCAGCGAGCAACATTTGAAAATCTCCCATCTTTACATTGCACGGATTCGGCTCATTATCCGGAGCATCACCTGGATAGACATCGATTAATTTTACTATCCAGTCTGCATCTGTTCCTGTTGTGGACACATAAAGACTAGCTATGATAGGACCGGCAATCGTAACATCTTCGGTCAAAACATCCGATTGATATACCAGGACATCAGGTCGACTTGCCGCAAACCTTTGGTCTTCAACCATCCAAAGGCTGCCTTGCGATGTTCGAATCTCTGCCGAAAATGGCACTGGTTTGTTTGGATCACTGATGAAGGAATCAAGCGCCTCTTCGGATTTTTCAGAGGGAGGAGCAAATGAGAGCTTTCCATTGGCATGAAAATAGAGATTTTTCTCTGTGGCATTTTTTGGCGGCCATTGATCATAAGATTTCCATTGGTTTGATCCCGTCTCAAAGACCAAGGCCTCAGGCAAATTTAGTTCTCCTTTATCTTTCAGGTAGTAATTAAAGAATGGGAATTCAACTTCTTTCCTGAAGTAAATACCTGTTTTTGACCCAAATTTTATGTTACCTAAAGAATCACCATCCATTCGGGCCCACCCCCCGTGACTCCAAGGACCGACTACAAGAGTGCTTTTATTATTTGGATTTTTCTTTTCAATCGTATAGTAGATACTCATAGGGCCGTAAAAATCTTCTGCATCGAACCAGCCGGCGACATTTAAGATGGGATGTTTGATGTTGCTCAGATGCTGTAGAAAGTTCTGTTTCTTCCAGAATTCGTCATAATTGCCATGCTGCATATAATCATTCCAAGTGGGAACATTGTTGTGGAAGAACTTTTTGTCGACATTCGAGACCGGTCCAAGTTCTAAAAAGAATTTATACCCATCCGGTGTTCCATAGTCGAACCTCGCAGCACTTTTTTCCGAGGGACCTGACCTTATCTTGGCATTACTCGAAAGCCAGCCGAATACATACATTAGACGAAATGCACCATTATGATGGAAATCGTCTCCGATCCAATCATCTACGGGAGAAGCCTGAGGCGAAGAAGCTTTTAGTGCAGGATGCGCATCGATCATACCTAGTGATGTTTCCCATCCCGGATATGAAATTCCCCATTGTCCAACACGCCCATTATTATTGGGAATATTTTTCAATAACCACTCAATTGTATCATACGTATCACTGCTTTCATCTGTATCTTGGGGACTTTGCTTTAATGGTAGATAAGGCTTATCCACTACAAACTCACCTTCTGACATAAATTTTCCTCGAACATCCTGATACACAAAGATAAAACCTTCCTTGGCATAGTCGTTATTCGGACCCAAGACGGTTCTATAGTTATCAGGTCCATAGAATCCAATCGAATATGGCGTACGAAAAAGAATAATAGGATATATTTGATTATTATCTTTCGGAGTATAGACTTGGGTGAAGAGTTTGACGCCATCCCGCATCGGAATCATGTATTCTGCCTTAGTATAGTTTGCCTTGATATCGACTGCCTCTTGCGCAAAGAGAACACTTGATGCCACAAGCACTGCGATCCCGACAAAAGCCATGCGTCGCAATGAAAAGTATTTTACTTTTTTCATAATAGACCTCCTTTGAATAATGATGATAGAAATCATGTCAAGGAAATTGATGGAAAAGCTCCATAAAGGCATAGGAAGCAATAGAGTTACTTTTTCCTGATTGAAATTTTTCTCCTCATTGTATAAACGCTTTTTTTATATCCCCAGAATAATAAAAAAGGAGTATTTTGATGTCAAGCATTTTTTTGTGTCCCTTCATTGCATTGACAAGTCCTATACTTTTTTATATATAAAGCCCAATAATCATTGTGTTAAAAATTACTATTAAGAAGTGCAGTTGCTCACACGGGAATTAAAGAAATTCAAAATGAAAGGAGACATCTATGAAAAGTTTCTATAACGGTAATTGGTCGCGAACGGGAGCCCAAGACGGGCGGACCAGCCAAACCCGCATGGCGAGAAAGGACGGTCATTTTTCCAACCTCGGCGTGGTTAGCAGCCTTCAAGTTTCATTGACCAAAACATGCGCACTCCTCCTGGGATTGTTGCTGGGAGCCAGTGCTTTTGCCCAGAATTACGATCAGAAAGATTTGGTTCGCAAGCAACTCGAGTACACGAGGGCACACTACACCAAGTACGACTACCGCATCCCAATGCGGGACGGCATCAAGCTTTTCACCACGGTTTACGTCCCCAAAGATTCCAGCCAAAGCTACGCGATATTAATGCAACGGACGCCCTATTCTATCTCTCCCTACGGGATCGACAATTACAGGCCTGTGCTGGGTCCTTCCGAGGTTTTCGAAAAAGAGGGATTTATCTTCGTCTACCAGGACGTGCGCGGACGATATCTTTCCGAAGGAGAGTTTGTCGATATTCCCATTCACAAGACTCGTTTTTCCGGCCCGACGGACACCGATGAGAGCACGGATACCTATGACACCATTGATTGGCTCGTCAAACACGTACCTAACAACAACGGGAAGGTGGGTATCTGGGGGATTTCGTATCCGGGATTTTTCGCCGCATTCGCCTTGATCGATGCGCATCCTGCGCTTAAGGCAGTCTCTCCGCAGGCGCCGGTGGGCGATATTGCTAACGGCGATGATGTCTACCACAATGGCGCCTTCTTCCTGGCGGCTAACTTCGGCTTCTATTCTTCCTTTAAGCCTCGTAAGGGCGGGCCTTCTCGCCCGGAGATATCCACCAGGTTCAATTTCGGGACACCCGACGAGTACGACTTCTATTTGCGTATGGGTCCGCTCGCCAACAGCAACGACGAGAAGTATCTGAAGAACGAGAACCCGTATTGGAATGACGTGCTGAAGCATGCTACCTACGATGAGTTCTGGCAGGCGCGCGCGCTACCACAGCACATGAGGAACATCAAGCCGGCGGTTCTTTTTGTGGGCGGCTGGTTCGACGCCCAGGATCTCGCTGGTCCGCTAATGCTGTTCCGCGCGTTAGAGAAGAACGGACCCTCCGCTCCGAACACGCTCGTCATGGGTCCATGGCCCCACGGCGGGTGGGCCCGAATGGACGGTGATTCTTTAGGTAACTTAAAATTTGGCTCAAAAACAGGAGAGTTCTTTCGCAACAACATCGAACTGCCCTTTTTCGTTTACCACCTAAAGGGCAAAGGCGACGGTCTGAAGACATCAAAGGAAGGAAGTCACCCGAAAGCCTTGCTGTTTGAGACGGGAACGAATCAATGGCGACGCTTTGATGCCTGGCCTCCGAGGGAGGCAACTGAAAGGACTCTTTATCTTGGCCCGGGCCACAAGCTTTCTTTCGAGCCAACACCAGCTACAGGCAACGGGTTCGATGAGTATATCAGCGATCCGGACAAGCCCGTGCCTGTTATTGGTCACATTGGTAGGGGCATGCCGGAAGACTATATGACAGAGGATCAACGATTCGCTTCGCGGCGTCCTGATGTGTTGGTCTATGAGACGGACCCGCTCGACCATGACATCACGGTCGCGGGACCAATTACGCCGGTGCTGGAAATTTCTACTTCGGGCACAGACTCGGACTTTGTAGTAAAGTTGATCGATGTCTATCCGAATGATTACCCGGATCCGAACCCAGCAGGGATTCGAATGGCTGGATATCAGCAACTGGTGCGCGGGGAGCCGTTCCGCGGTAAGTTCCGCAAGAGTTTGGAAAAACCGGAACCCTTCACCCCCGGCAAGCAGGAGAAGATCGAGTTCGTGATGCCGGAGGTCTGCCACACTTTCCGCCAGGGCCATCGGATCATGGTGCAGATCCAGAGTTCTTGGTTCCCCCTAACGGACCGGAATCCCCAGAAATTCCTGGATATTCCGAGCGCCAAGGCATCTGATTTTCAAAAAGCGGTTGAGCGGGTGTATTACGGAGGAAAAGAGGGGTCCAGAATTCTTGTGTTCGTGCTTGAGTGAAGAAGGCAGACGAATTCCGTTTGAGATTACGTGGAAGCATAGAAAGCCGCCTGTCTGCGCTACAAAAATCCTTCTTAAATACCTAACATGGAGATGGGTAAAGCCTTGATGCCCGGTGTTATCGTCGTCATCCATCCCTGCGGGAGCTTATCAACTTCCGCCCTCATAGCTACAAGCAATCTAGAATAGCCTCTGTTTGAGAAGTTCGATGATCTGATGTCTCACATAGCCAGAATGCCAGCGGTCCCGAAGCACCTCAGCTACCCGACGGATAAGGCTTACTCATCTCTCCACCTCACCCAGGAAAAGAACCCCACATCAGAACTGACTTCACTCCTGTCAAAATCAGCTTCACCTTTTTTATGAATGTCTTTAAAAAGAACTTCAAAAATTTTTTTGTCTGTTCCTAAACTGTATCTATTCATTCAAATATATTTTCAAGACATACGGTGATGTCATGGCAGCTAGCATTGCTCCGTAATTAAGGTCAAATCTTACCTCATCTCCGACCTTTAGATCTGATTTTTTTGCATCCAAGATCATATGATCACTGCTTGCCCCGAGAATATCAATATCTAATCTAGGTATAAGCTGGGAAATTAAAACATCTTGGCGCCCAATGTTGAGAATTACTCGTCTTATTTCTCCACGATCTTCAAACTTCGGAATATTCCCAAATGCATCTAGCCCGATTTTGCCATAAGGCAAGGACGGTTTGACTTTCGATTCAATAACTTCAGCAACCAAAGTAAAAGCATCATAATTTAGTCCCGGAATTGGTTCCTCATGAAGGTCTTTTCCACCAATTAATAAGGAATCTCCCAAGCGAACATTGTTGATTTTTTTGACATCTTCAGTGGACTTGAACCAAGAATAAATTTCAGAATTGCCGCAAGAAACAAACTCTAATTCCAGTCCGAATTTATCTTCAATATTTTGAGCTAAGGAGGATAAAAAGTTCATCTTTTCGTCGTCTGGTTTGATCCCTCCTAAACAGGCTAGATTTGTCCCTATGCCTGAAAGCTTGATTCCTTCGAAGCCGATTACCTCTTTGACTATACTCTCTAAATCCACAGGCATGATTCCCTCTCTTAAATCACCCAACTCTACCATCAAAATAATCTTATGCTCGATATTATTTCTTACGGCAACTTTTGCAATTTCTTTTATTACATGTATCTCTGAATTAAGACTAATATCTGCATATTTTACTACTGATTCAACTTCACTCAGACTAGGCAAACGTAAGAGAAGGAACTGAACTTGGATGCCTGCCTCGCTCATCCTTCTAAGGTTAGCTATCCTTGAGTCACCAATAATATTTATTCCGTTTTTTACAAATATATTTGCAATTTTCGGTTCCCCACAAACGCCTTTTGTAACCCCAATAATACTAATTCCTTTTGACCCATACAATTCGATCAGCTTTTTTACATTGTAAGCAATTTTTGAAAGGTCGATCTCTAATCTAGGTGTTCTCATATCAACTTTTCTTTTTCAAAACCAATTGCGAAATTCTTCAAGGATTACTTCGAATAATATTTTAGCATCAATTTTATTCCGATTCAATTTTTTTCCAAAAATGACTTTTATGCCAATATAACTGATTTTTTAATAAAAGATTACGGAATTATGCCTTTAAAAAAGCATATTCTTTTTCTTCCTTTTCGGCTCTCAATAGCTTTTTCTTGTCTATCATCATGAATGCGGCCAATGCTTCTTCTGGTTTCAAGGGATAGAGAGAAATCGATCTTTCTCTTTTTTTTAGTTGTTTTTTCTTTTTCAAATTTTCACCTTTCCTAGAAGTAAATCTTCGACCTTAATTAGTCTGATTTCTAAGCCCTCGCCCTTTACCCTGGCTGCCTCTTCATTTGCCCCTTTTGAAAAGCTAAAGGCGACTATAAAACCTTTTGTGAATTTTCCCCTTGAGAGTGCTGTCTCAAAATTATCAACTACATTCCTACCTACATTCTCGGATTGTTTTACTTGAATCCCCGCTTTATCTGTGAAAATTGTCCTGTCATAATATCCGTCAAGGCCGAAATCTGACGAAAGTTTTTTACTCTGCTTTGCGTGCATCTCATTGATCACCCAGTTCTGAAATTCAAAGGGTTCAAGTTTTCTTAGGTGAGAGAGAGTAGTGGGCATTCCGATCACATCAAAATCTTTGCTCTTCACAGTTCCAAACTTATTAAGTCTTTTTTCGATCAAAACTATAGCCGTAGGAGAAATATCTATCCCTATCCATTTTCTATTTAAGCGGTGAGCCACGGCCATAGCTGTTCCACAGCCACAGAAAGGATCTAAAACGATATCGTCTTTATTTGAAGAAGCCCTGATAATCCTTTCTAGAAGTACCTCTGGCTTTTGAGTGGGATATCCAAGCCGTTCTTTTGCAGCGGCATTAATCATATTTATATCCGTCCAAATATTACTAATGGGAATGCCTTTTAATTCAGATAAATATTGTTTAAATTCTGGATATTTTGCATTCTTTCCCTGCCTAATTCTATTTTCTCGTTTTAATTGTTCAAGTCGTTTCTGAGAATATGTCGCCATTACTTGCCATCTATATCTACCTTTTTTATCTGTATATTTGAATCTTTTGTAATATTCAGGCGGATAATCTTCATAGGGAATTTTAAAGCAATAGTCTTTACTTTTAATATAAATAAAAATTGAATCGTTATTTACCGAAAAACTTCTTGTTATGGCTTTTACGGTGTTGGTTCTTCTTTTCCAAATGATCTCATTCAAAAAATTTTTATGCCCAAAAACATCATCAAGCATTACTTTTAAATAATGGCTCGCATGTGAATCACAATGCAGATAGAAGGAACCCGTATCCTTGAGCACATCGTACATCTTAGCAATGCGCTCTCTCATCCACTCAATATAAACACTTATTCCGCCCGCCCATCTATCTTTAAAGCTCCTGACTTCTGCCTCATCTCCCCAAACAACTTCATAGTGTTTATTACTGAAAAAGGGAGGGTCAAGATAAATCAAATCAACTTTGATTCCTTTCTTTATCAAATCATCCAGGGCGCTTAGATTATCCCCGCAAATTAGAAGATTTTTTGTTAGGCCGTTATTTTTCATCTGTAAACTAGCCTTTTGCCTTCCGCCCCTTGAATAGCGAAAACTGCCCTTTCGCCATCATTAACTTTTCTATTGTCCCATCGGAAAGAGAATTCGTCACAATATCGGAAAAGATGTTGCTTAGATACGTGATGAAACGAACCGTGGACGCCGCGTTTTAAAAGAGCGAAAAACGATTCCGCCGTATTCGTAGAGATATCGCCGTGAACATATTCACGAAGAGCATGATGAATCATTTTGTGACCGCCCTTAAATTCTTTCCCGATTCCTCGATAGGAGGGCCATTCATCCGTCATAATCGTAGAATCTTTGCTAACAACTTCCCGAATGGCGGCCTTCAATGTTTTCGCATTCACTTTTTCGATCGGACGCGAAATTGATTTACCATTTCTCTCTACCAAAACCATGACCGGAAATTTTTCCGTCCCTCGTCCCCGCTTGTTTTTTTTGTTTTCTCCCTTTCTCGGTTTTCCGCCGATATAGGTTTCATCGACTTCGACAGCACCCTGGAGTTTGCTGGTGAGCGGATCTTGCTTCATGGCGAGGCGAATTCTATGAGCTAAATGCCAGGCTGATCTATAGGAATGAAGACCCAAATTTCTTTGAAGCTGAAGGGCTGAAACGCCTTTTTTATGAGAACAGATTGAATAAAAGGCTTGAATCCATTGTCTCAAGGTAATATGAGAACGATGCATCACGGTTCCAACCGTCACCGTGAATTGTCCCCGGCAAGCATTACATTGAATAAGGCCGTCCCTGATTTTCTCGGATTTAGCCTTAATTCTGGTCACGTCATCACTTTTACAATGGGGACATTGAATACCTTCGGGCCAACGGATATTTTCGAGGATTCCCCTGGCTTCGTCCTCTGTCAAGCGGCCGACATCTATGGCCGCCATGTCGTCTAAGCTGTTGAATTTGGGTGGTATGTATTTCATTGTCTTATCCTTATTTTTACACCCAAATTCTATCATATTTTTACTGCTTTGTCAAGTATATTTATGAAATTTCTTTCTGTTTAGAATCAATAATTTAGACTCTTTTATTTTTCGCTAAAATCCAATGGCTTTTGTTTTGGAGTTTTTATGTGTTCTTTAATCTCTTCTATTTCATAATCAATATTAATAAAGGTTTTTACTCTTTCATCATATCGCTGTATGATTTTTAATCTTGCTATGAAATAATCTCCTTCATAAAAACCATTTGACTTAATTTTATTAAAAGAATCTTCATCTGTTATATGTGCACTTATTTTAACCCCATCATATATAAAGCCCCACTTATACCCAGATTCCCACACGATTTTAAATATTACTAATTTAGCATCTTCAACTATCTTCTGTCGTTCTCCTTCTTCTATTAATTCATTCTGCTCGCACATCAAATCAAATTCTTTTTTGTCGATTTCGAGAAGGAGTTTTCCCTCTTCATCTTTTATAGAAAACTTATCAATATATCCACCCTTTTTTAGGGCTCTGCATTGTCTGATCATTGCATCATTTGTTATAAGGTTATCTTTATAGATATTAAATGAAATTTTATCTACATTTATGATATTTCCATAATTATTTTCGACTTGAGTTATGTTGCCTTTTTCGGTATATGCTACTGGTTTTTTTCCTCCTAAAAATTTCTTCAAATTAAATTGATCTATTACAATAGTAATCAAGCGTTTTAAATATTCAGAAGCCCCAGAACTTATTGCTTTAACAAATGCATCAAGTAGTCCTGCAGCAATTATGGAATATGTTATATTAAAACTTCCAATAGCAAATGGCTTAATTTTTATTTCAAGTTTATATTGACTTTTCAATTCTTTATTTACTTCTTGTAACATAGTTGTTGTATTAAACAAATTAGCTATTAGAATATCAGTATCTAATTCTTCTACGTCACCTTCAAAAATTATCTTAAATTCATTTCGGTTTTTATTCATAAATCCCCTCCATTTTTTTTCTGCATTTTTGAAATTTGCAATAATCATATCATTCTGTTATAAATTATACAATTCACAAAAGGAGGTGATTTTATGAAAATTTCGCCATTCCACTCTAAACTTCCAGGAACGACGGTTCACCATAATAATGACAAATGCACTGAAGGAAATAATATTGAATCTTACAACAGGAAGCCGGGAACAGGTGGTTATCCACTTTGTGATCATTGCACCCGTTTGAACAAAGAAGGGAAATAGTCTCATTTTTCCAATTTCTTACAATGATCTGCGATTAATTCGCCTAAAAATGAAATACTGATTCCCCATTTCTCTGCCAATTCTTTGAAAGTTAATCCAGTACAGAATCCATCCGTACGTGTTTTTATGTGCATCCGCCCATTTATGGGTTGTTCATGTAATTCATGGCATAGAATTTCTCCAAAACTTCCGCCATTTGTGTTAACATTACCCCTGTGATAGATTTTTTCTATATGCTTTCTGAATCGGATAATCTTGTTATGGTTCATTTCTATTTTCTGCTTTTTTAAGTGCATAATTCCCAAAGATTATATCCCCTCAAAAAATTTGAATTCCTCCTTCTTTTAGTATATGGTAAATATCTTTAGTGAAGAGATTGTCAAAAAAGTATCCTCTTTTGAGGAATGTGATGAAAGTTTTAAGGAAAAAGATATTGAGAAATGGAAATAGAGGAAAGATAGAAATTGAAATGTCCATTGTTTAAGCCCAAAAGCCCTCAATGTTTTTACAGTGAGCCCAACATCCTGACATTGTTGAGGTTGGTTTTGTCCATCATTTTCTTTATCCTGGCCATATATAAAATGAATCCCACCTATAATTTTATTGGCCTCGGCATTCACTGGCTAGGAGATGTCCTTGACGGGACTTATGCGCGCACTTTTAAACAGGAAACAATCTTAGGGGCTGAAATCGATATCATCGCTGACCGTGTGGAAACGCTCTTTTTTTATGTGAATTTTTTGCATTTTCATCCGCATCTATTCACACCTGTGGCCATTTATCTCCTTGATTTTGCCTTTGTTGATTTCTATTTGAGCTACCAATTCCTAAAATATGACATCATCTCTCCCAATTATTTCTATAAAGTGGATAAGACTGTCTATTCCCTGAATTTCAGCCCACTTGGTAAATTCTCGAATTCCACTGTTGTGACTTTGATACTCATCTTTCTGCCTAAACTCCAGATCCTCGCCTCTATCTTTGCCCTTGGCCTAATCGGAGTCAAAATATTTTCGATCCACCTTCTAAACAAAAAGAATCTGGCAACGGAAAAATTGAGAATTCCAAACAAAAAGGAGATTGCATTCCCATGAATTCTATAGCTCGCACATTGTCTTTATCAAAACGAGGAATTGTCAATTATTTATCAAAAAAACCCTTTTGTGTCTCTTTTGAAATCACTTATAGCTGTAATGCCCGATGCAAGCACTGCCATCTGGGCGGCCCAGTGAAGGAGGAAAAAAGAGCCACACCTCAAAAATTTGGAGAACGTTGCCGGGAGCTCAAACCGCTTGTAGCTCAGGTCTCAGGCGGGGAGCCTCTATTGCGCAAGGACTTGGAAGAGATCATAGAGGCTATAAAAGTTCCGAACAGAGCTCCTTATATCGTGATCACAACCAATGGAGTTCTCTTGACGAAGAAAAGATATCTCGAACTCAGGAAAGCTGGAGTGGATGAGTTTTCTCTCTCTTTAGACTATCCTGATGAGCGCCATGACGAATTCCGTGGTGTTCCTGGACTTTTTAAAAAGATCAAAACTCTCATCGACGATCTTGAAACAGAAAATGGCAAGGCCATCACCCTCTCCTGCGTGATTCAAAGGGACAATTTTCGTGATCTCATAAAAATGGCTGAGTTGGCTCGAGAATGGAACGTCAAATTGAATTTCAGCATTTATACCTGGCTAAGAACAAAAAATAAAGACTACATGCTCCCCAAGGAGGAGCTTCCAGAGTTCAAAGAAATGCTCAACAGGCTCATCAAATTTAAAAGAAAATACAAAAATATCTACACTTCTGATTATGTTTTCAGAAGAATGCTTTATTATTTTGAGAACGGTTCCTTTCCTCAATGTCGCGCTGGAGAAAGATTCTTTGTTGTCAATCCCGATGCCACTCTATCCCCTTGCGGTTTGATCATAAAAAAATACAATACTCAGGAAGAAATTAGACGTGATTTTATGGGAAATAACGATTGCATCTATTGTTACACAAGCATCCGCGGCAATTCAGAAAGACCTGCCCGGTATTTGATAAAGGACAATCTCAAATCTCTTTGATACCCAAAAGGAGAAGAGTCTGTGGTTGAGGAAATGATGAACAAGGATCTCGAGATCATTTCTCCTGCGAAGACAAAAAAAATCAGCTCCAAACTCAGGACATTGATATTCCTTCTCGAAGTGGCTTTAGTTGCGGGGCTTCTTATCTGGTGGATAAGCTCTAAGTCTGCGAAGGTCAGTAGAAATTTGTTGGTTCTTTTTTTCTACTGTTTCCCTGCTGAATTTATAGTTGCCTCAGTCCCTCACGAGCCTGTTCTGCTCTATTTTGGAAAATTTTATTCGCCTTTAACTGTGGCTCTAGTGTCCATTGCCGGCACAGCATTGACAGAAGTCATCAACTATACTGTCTTCAAATATGTTGCAGATTTAAGAGTTTTCCAAAAAATGCTTAGAAGCAAATTTGTCAAAAAGACAGTCAACCTCTTCAATAAAGCGCCTTTTGCTGCCCTTCTTTTTGCAGGATTTACCCCTTTTCCTTTTTATCCTTTTCGTTTTCTCGTTGTTATCGCTCACTACCCGCTGGTAAAATACATTCTGGCTGTCATTCTTTCCAGGACTCCCCGATTCTATCTTCTTGCTCTCTTTGGCCGTGCAGTCAAAATTCCAGATTATCTTTTGATCCTCCTTTTAGTTGTTCTCATCCTCGTAGCCAATGTTCCCATTTTGAGGAATGTCTTGAAAAAAGGGCAAAAAGAAGCTGATTGAGAGGACAGTGCTTTGCCGCTTCATTTCTTTTCTTTGACACAAAAATTTCAAGATGCTATAAATACACAGCTCAGATAATCCCATGATAGAAAAAGCTGGCTTGACTCGAAAGACCTCCTTTATCGTTAATCCCAATGCAGCAAATAAAAAATGGCTGAGGAGAAAGAAGCTCAGAAACTATCTCCAGAAAAAACTTCCTGGTCAGATCCATGGCGATCTGGGCGAAAGAGAAAATACCATTGAACTCGCTAAAAAACTTAGCCTGGATCACGAGATGATCGTGGTCATTGGTGGCGATGGGACAATATCCGATGTACTCCAAGGAATCTTTGAGACCCAAAGAGAAAAGGAAGTTTTTTTAGGCATCATACCTTTCGGAAGTGGCAACGCTTTCCGGAAATCCCTCGACATTCCCAAAAAAGTGAGGAAGGCTGTTTCGCTCCTCAGTGAAGGCGAACCAAGAGAAATCGATTTGATCGAAATTGAGGGAAGGGTGGCGGGCTTTCTCAGTATCGGGGCAACCGCCAAAGTCACTCAGAAAAAGATACAAGGCAATATTCAAGGCATCCTTGGTCACCTTTTAGCAGGAAGAATGTTGTTGACTCTATCAAAAAAGGAGCAGGAGATAGAGCTGATGGATGGGATCGACGACCATGGCCATCATTTTGCTCGAAAAAAAATGATGCTGCAATTCTTCGATTGCGTTGTCGCCAAGACTAATTATTTTGGCTATAACTGGAAAATTGCACCCAAAGCAAAAGCTGATGATAGTTACCTGGACATCACCTTCTTCGAAACGAGTGGCCCAAAATATGTCCTCTTTCTCCCTCTTATTTACTTCGGTCTCTTCCAAAAAACCCAGAAGCATTTTAAGGCGAAAAAAATAATTATTCAGGGCTCAGGACTTCCTGTTCAGTACAACGGCGAATTTTTGGGAGTTAGGGAGAAAATTGAAGTTAAAATTTTGCCTAAAGCCATTAAAATTATCTGTCCCAAAAAGGCTTTCAAAAAGAGTTAAGCTTATTTTTTCCCCTGGAACTCCTGCCTTGCCTTCTCGACAATCTTTTTCACATCAGCGAGCATGGTCGGTGCATGATAGATAATTCCATCCTTAATCGTCCACTTGATTCCGCCTCTCTGGGCCAATTCCCCCTCTTTATCAAAACCCATAAATCCAGTGGGATAGAGATACTTGAAATTTTCCAGTGGATTCTCATCAACCAGGATCAAATCTGCAAGATAATCCTGCCGCACTCTGCCCAGTCTTTCTTCCATTCCCAAGATTTTGGCATTATTGCCCGTGGCATTCTGGACGACGTCGATCGGATGAAATCCTGCCTCCTGATGGAGTTCGAGCTCCCTGACCACACTGAAGCCGTAGAGCATATAAATAAATCCCGCATCCTCCCCAACACCAACAACTCCTCCTTTATCAGCAAACTTCCGCACGGCATCCATCCAGATCTTGTAGTTCTCGCGCCAGAAGACCTCATCAGTTGTTGTCCAGTTCCAGAAATAAGAGCCATGGAAGGCAGGATTTGGCTTGAAATATTCCTCAAGGGCTGGATGGAGATAATCCTTAAACCAGGGTTGATTCATAGCCCTCATCAAATCTCGATTGGCTTCATAGATGACAAAAGTCGGGCACCAGGCCACTCCCTTCTCGACGAGTGTTTGGAGGACTTTACCCAGCTTTTCCGGATCAGCTTCCCGCCAAAGCCGGCCTCCATAGCGGAAGCGGTCGCTTTCATTATTGAAATTATAGCTTGGAGGGAATTTCTGTGAACCATGGAGAGCTGCGTCAGGGACTCCATACCAGTGTTCAATCGAGGACACACCAAAGGCAGCATCATCCCAGGCATCAGTCTCTTCAACAGCAACATGATGAGCAACTCTGAGAGAAAGCTTGTGGGCTTCATCCAAGGCGGCTTTCATGATATCGCGGTCCATCCCAAAAATTTTTATCCCATCTGCGCCCTTCTTCTTTGCTTCTTGAATCCTCTGGCGAATCTCTTCCGGAGTTCCTCCCCCAGCACTCATATAAAGGAATATCCGGGGGGCTGCAATCAGCCCTTCCTGGCTTTTGCGCCGCTCCTCTATGGTCTTTTCATAATTGCTGCCCACATCGCGGATCGTTGTTATGCCGCAGGCCAGCCAGAGCTTGTAGCTGTATTCGAAAGGAAGCGCAATTCCGGCGCGGCTGTCATGGAGATGGGCATGGATATTGATCAGGCCAGGAAGAAGATACATGCCTGTGCCGTCAATGATATGCTCCTCTTTTTCATAACTCTTTTCGTCCCTGCTTGCTCCCTGGATTGACTGGATCTTGTTTCCCTCGACAATGATGTCTAAAGGACCTCTTGGCGGGGTTCCCTTGCCGTCAATGACAATGACATTTCTGATAACCAGACGGGCATATCTCTGGCCATTCTCCACTCCCCTTGTCTCCGCTTCGAGCGCCTGACTCAAAAGCAAACAAATGAGAAAAAGGCAAACAACTTTCAAAGACATTACGATTTTTTTCATGGACATTTCCTCCTTTCCTATTTAGTTTCTTCTTTTTTTTCATTTCCCCAGAGTTTCAAATTTCCCTGGGACTTGCGCCAGGCATCTTGCCTCCTTTTATCCTTATGAAATTTTTCTCTTTCAAGGTGAGGGCATGATAATGGTTCCGCTCGAAAAATCGCCAAAGACCTGTGCTTTCCCCTGCAAGAAGAGAAGCCCGACAAAAGCTGCGGATGCAGCATCGAGCTCATGAGCTGTCGTCTCATTGGCGAGCCCCCTTATTCCTAATTGTCTGAGCCCGCGCCTTAACTCCTCAAGATTTCTTTTTGCCCGTGGAATTCCCCAAAGATCCTGGGCTCCTCCTGGATAAACTTCAATAACTTGAAATCCTTTGCCTTCAAGCGCTTGCCGCAAATTTATTCCCCTCTCGGTTAAAGCTCTCATCGGACCCAAGGTAATCGGGAAAAAAGGAATTTTCCTTTGCCGAAGCTCCTCATCGCAGGGCCGAAAATGAGAGCCCTTTCTCTCCTCAATGGATCGCCTTCCAGGTGGGAGAGTCAAAGGAGCGTCGATGGCCACAAGATCGGGATTTGCTTTTTGAATGTGATCAAGAATATCCTCATCTGAAAAAAGAAGACGCGTCACTGCTTTTAATCCTTTCAGGATGCAGTATCCAGTAGGCCGGGCCACAGCTGCAGCGAGGTCAATGCCTGCGATACAGAAATTTTTCACAGTCTTTCGTCAGCAATTACTCTAAAGAGAGCATGGATGGCAAGTTCAGGGAAATAATGTCCTGACAATTTCTCTATATCTTCTAAAGATTTGATCTCTTCCCTCCCCGGAGGAGGGGGGACATCCCTTGAAATTCTATCATAAGCATCCGCAAGGGCGATGATGCTGCTTCCGATCGGAATTTTCTCCAAATTTTTCTCCACGATATTCGCTTCTTCTACATAGTGATGAAAATAAGCTGCGAGGATGGGCTCAACTTCTTTCAATAAAGACGCTGTTGTCCTCAACATAACTTGCTCTCTATCCTTTAGTTTTTTTTCGGTCATCTTTATATCTGTTTCCATAAAATCAGAAACTTCCTCAAAAAAAGGAAGACTGGAGTGCAAATCACCCGCTTCGTAAAGAAGGGCGGCTGACTTGATATTCTCCACATCTCTGGTGCCGAGACCCGCATTTTCTGCTATCTTTCCTGCAAGAAGGGAGACTCTTATGGAGTGGGGTTTTTCTTCATCGACAACTTCCAGATATTTGAGCAAGATTTCCAAGGTTCCTATATAAGCTCTTCTCAGGTTCTTGACTTTGCCTTCTCGCTGTTCAGAAACTATCCCCATAATAGCCCCGGTCAAAATCAAAAAACTCCCCCAGGTGACAAGATTGATGATCTCTTCGAAGGAGAAAGGCTTTTTCTGGCCAAAAAATATATTGACAAAAAGAAGATAGAGAACAACCAGAAGGACACAAAGAATTCCCGTTAGGACAGATTTTCTTTTCCCAAAAAAATATCCAGAAAGGATGACAGGCAGGAAAAAAAAGTTGAGAAAAGAAAATTTGTATTGGACAATAAAGGCAACCACAAAGATTCCAATGAGAATGAGCGCAATCAACATTGCTTCAAAATGATAAAGAACAAAAATGCTTATCTTTTTCATCTCTTCCCTCCTCTAAAAGAACCCCCCTGAAATTTTAATTTCTTTTTTATTTCTGGAGAAGGGAAATTAAGAGTCTTTGATAAAGAGAATTTCAGACCGAAAGCAATTGTCTTCGACTTAATGACCCTACTCCGCTTTGTTCGAAAGATTTATATCACCCGCAGAAATTTTAGTCAACAGTTGGGATCAGACCTTGCCATCAAGAAGAGACACACTTGTGCCCTTGAACAACAACGCTTCCTTATGATAAGGTCTAACCCCGGATTAAGTCCTGACCCCGAGGAGGAAAAATGAAAAAAATTCTGATTTTTTGGGCTGCTTCAGCCTTTATTTTCACTGCCTGCGCCCTAAACTTCCACCTCGATTTTTTGGGAAAAGAGATTATCGAAGAGGTTGTCCTCATCAAAAGCAAGGCTAAGGAAAAAATCCTGATCATCGATGTTGAAGGCATTTTGAGCTCTCTTGCCAGCCCTGGCCTGTTTGCTAGAGAAGGAGACATTCTTTCCCAGGTCTACTACAGACTAGAGAAAGCTTCAGAAGATAAAACAATCAAAGGCGCTATTATTCGACTGGATACTCCAGGAGGAGATGTGACTTCAAGCGATATCCTTTATAATGAAATTCGGAAATTCAAAGAAAAAACTGGATTACCTGTTGTGGGGCTAATGATGGGAGTTGCTGCCTCAGGTGGCTATTATGTGGCTTCTGCCTGCGATACCATCATCGCCCATCCTTCGACGATTACTGGAAGCATTGGCGTTATCTCGATCTTCCCCAACTTGGAAGAGCTCTTAGCGAAAATTGGGATTAAAATGAATGTCGTCAAATCTGGAGAGATGAAAGATTCAGGAAGCGCTTTTAGGGACCTTACTCCGGAAGAGAAAAAAGTATTCAAGGATATCATCGATGAGCTTTATAAAAATTTCCTGGATGTCGTTTACAAAAACAGGAAGAACTTCCTTTCCTTTGAAGAGCTAAAAACACTTGCTGATGGAAGAATCTATACTGCCCAGCAGGCTCAGAAACTCAAGCTCGTAGATGAAATTGGATACTTTGATCATGCTCTGAAAAAGGTTTTATCACTGGCTTCCCTGAAAGAGGCAAAAGTCATTGCTTATACCTATTATCCCAAGACAAAAACAAATATCTATGCCACAAGCTTAAGGGATTCTTCTCTTCAGAAAAACAAAAGTCTTGAAAATTTGCTTCCTTTTCTTAAAAGCGGATTCTATTATCTCTGGCTTCCCAAGCTTGGAAAAGAATAGGATCAGGACAAACGCGGCAAGGCAAAGTCTATTTTGAAATCCTCGCTTCTATCTCAAAAGCTGGAGGTTTCGTGATGTGGGCTTTGACAGCACACTGATCTACGGCTTTGATAACAGCTCTTTTGTACTTCTCTGGGAATTCGGGAGGAAGCTTGATCTCAATTAAAATTTTCTCGATCATCTTGGTCTCTGGATTCTTCTCTGTCTTCATCAGGACTGAGGCCTTTTCAGCAGGAATTCCCCTTTCCTTCGAAAAAACAAGGACATAATAACCAGCACAAGTGGCAATGGAGGCTAAAAACAAATCAAAGGGCGCAGGAGCTGATCCCTCCCCGCCTGCGTAGAGAGGTTGATCAGTCTTGATCAGAAATCCTTTGTATTCGGCATCGACCTTCATCCCTCCTGGAAAAGAAACTTTTATTTCCCTCTCATCCATTTTGCTTCTCCTTCGAAGATTGCTTTTTATCTCCTAGTTTACTCCCTTGGAAAAAAGGGCAAGCAATAATTTTTTATCTTTTGGAGTCAAGGTGAGTCTGCCAAAAAGGTCATAAATCATTTCTGTGACATGGGACCTATTGGTTTTGTGAATAAACTTTTTCTTCTCCAGTTTATCCAGAATGAGCCGGATGCATTCTTCCTGTTCTCCTCGAGATAAGGGGATTTCCCGGCTGACCGCTTCTTGCTTAGTGTTATAGCTAAAGATTTGAAACAAGGTGATGAGCACCGAAGAGGCCAAGTTGTAGGAAGGCTGTCTTGTAGCCTGGGGGATCGCAAACCTAAAATTGGAGCATTTCAATTCTTCAGAAGTCAGTCCTGTTCTTTCATTGCCGAAGAGAAGCCCAATTTTTGTCGCTAGGGGAAAATCGAACATTTTTTCCACAGCCTCACTTAAAGTGAGAGAGGAAAAATTCTTTCTCTCTTTGGATGTCCCTGCGAAAACAAGATGAAGATCAGATGTTGCCTGGACAAGATCGGGATAAAATCGGGATTTCTCTAATATATCCTCAGCATGAACAGCTGTCAGATAGGCTCTCTCGTCGATGCTTCCTAATTTAATCAACCTTAAATTCCCAAATCCCAGATTTTTCATGCATCTGGCAACAAGACCCAAATTTTCCGGATTCTGAGGCTTGGAGATAATCACATAAAACCTTCTCTTTTGGTCTATCTCGTCTGGATTTTCTCGCCGACCATTCTCGACTGGCTTGTTGGCATTAAACATGTTCCCTATTATAAACAAGAACTTGGAGAATTGCGAGGCAAAATGGCTCGATTCGAGGCTTCGCTCTCATATGGTTTTCTCAATCACCCATCCTGATCTTTTTAATATCATGGATTTGGAGATTATTTGGGGGATAGCTGGCAATGGAAAAGAATTGACTTCGAATTCTTCCGATGATAAAAAGTGTCTTCTTGACTTGATAGTTGGCTATTAAAAGAATGGTCATGAGTGAAGAGCAGATGGCTAATAATGACTGGGAGTAAAAATGGTTAACAGAGAAGAATTGGAAGAAAAGTTTTTAAAACACGGATTTGAGGATTTCAAGTGGATCGATCCCAATAAAATCGTTGTCTCCACTTGGGTGAGGATGAAATGTAATTTTGGATGCAATGAATTTGGAAGAACAGCAACTTGCCCTCCGAATGTCCCTTCCATTCCAGAATGTGAAAAATTTTTTTCTGAATATAAGCAGGCAGTCGTCTTCCATTTCGAGAAAAAAGTTGCAAAACCTGAAGATCGCTTTTCTTGGACAAGAAAGACTAACCTCAAGCTTCTGAAATTGGAGAGAGAAGTCTTTCTTTCAGGCTATGAAAAAGCGTTTCTCCTCTTTATGGATAGCTGCAACATCTGTGCGGAGTGTGCAGGAAAAAGAGAAACCTGCAAAGAGCCAAAGATGTCGCGTCCTACCCCTGAGGCGATGGCTGTAGATGTCTTTGCCACTGTCAGGAAGATAGGCTATCCGATTGAGGTTCTTTCGGATTATAGCCAGAAGATGAACCGCTATGCCTTTATGATGATTGAATAGAGGGAGCATCTCCGCTTCCGTGATGAATAGCAAGAGACGAAGCTCAGGTTGGATGACTCGAAGGCACGCTGCCTTCTCCCCAGCGAGGAGAAGTTGCTCGATTCTCGGCTCCGCTCCCCTTCTCCCTGCGGTCAAGGAACCCTGCCCGCTTCGCCTCTCATACGGCCTTCTTCGTTCACCCAACCCTCGCCAGAATCGAGGGCTCTCATGCTTTTGCTCTCATCACGGAAAAAGAGAGGCGATCTTTAACAAATCCCTATTTTATTATATAATATTTATATATTTTATAGAAATAATAAAAAGAGGCAAAAATGAAAAAGAGTGCTGCTCTCCTGATGGGCATTTTATTTATTCTGGCTTTGGGTATCTTCTCCCAAGAAAAGGAAATCACAGAATACCAGGGCCAGAAGCTCACCCCTCTCCGCAACCAGAAAACGACCCATATTGAAGAGCCGCCTGAGGTTGATCTTTCTGCATATCGTCTGAAAATTGAGGGAAAGGTCAGACAGCCCCTTGAACTTCGGTATGAAGAAGTGCTTGCCTTACCCCAGGAATCGAAAGTCATTACCATGAACTGCGTTGAGGGATGGAACTACAGGGCTCTCTGGACAGGGATAAAAATTTCTGACCTCATCGCTCAAGCGCAGCACGAACCAGAGGCAAAGACTGTGATTTTCTATGCCATAGGAGGAAAGTATTCCAGCGTCCTACCCCTTGAAACGATTAAAGAGAAAAAAATCCTCCTCGCCTTCAAGGTCAACAACATCACTCTTCCCCCAGAAAGAGGATTCCCTTTTATGGTCGTGGCTGAAGAAAAATACGGCTACAAGTGGGTCGAAAAGATTGTGCTCTCTGATAAAGAATACAAAGGATACTGGGAAAAGCGAGGCTACTCTAACAAGGCTGACATAAGAAAATAGATTAATGATAAAGAGCTCAAACTAGGTGAAAAGGTTTGCCACCAGACCTCCAAGCAAGGCCCAGTAGATAATGGAAAGATATAGGTTTCTGGTTATAAAACGATAATAAAGAAAGCCCATCAAACCGCCAGCCAAAACGCCAATAAAAATCTTGACCATTTTTTTCAATACATGCCAGTGCTGCCAAAGCCATTCTCACCGCGAGAAGTCTCATCCAATTCTTCTGTTTCAACAACCTTCACCTCAGAAACTGGCTGGATGAGAAGCTGAGCAATTTTCATCCCTTTCTTGATGACAAAAGATGCGTTTCCAAGATTGACCAGGACAACCTGAACCTCTCCCCTGTAACCTGAATCCACAACCCCTGCCAACCTATGAACTCCTTGCAGGGAAAGGCCGCTTTTATCCCAGACGAGCCCGACATAACCCTGTGGGATAGCAATCTTTATTCCAGTCGGAATAGATCTTACTTCCTTTACTCCCAAAATACAATCAACGCCTGAGAAAAGGTCCAGACCAGCATCTCCTCTATGGTGATAAACAGGAATCTTTGAATCTTTGTGGATTCTTTTGACTTTAAGTTCCATAATTTAAATTCCTTCAATGCGCACTTCTTGGAAATGAGGCTTTGCAATCTCAGCAAATTGCCGGATGACTTCTTTGGCAAAGGGCTCAACTTCCAGATATCGAGCATCTAGGGTGTTCATTGGCGAAAATTGCTGCAGTTGAAAAGCCTTGGCGCTTCTGAGCAGTTGGCTTATCTCTTCTACATCCTCTGCTTCGATGAGTCCTGGGACGACAGTCGTCCGGAACTGATATTCCAAGCCAGAACTCATGACAATCTTAATACTCCTCCGGATATCCTCTTCTCTGACGTCTGATCTTGTCACTTCCCGGTATCTCTCCAAAGGTGCCTTGACATCCATGGCTATAAAATCCACAAGCTTGGCCTGGATCAAATCTTCAAGCCTTGAGGGAAAGGAGCCATTGGTGTCAATCTTAACCAGGAGATTCCTCTTTTTTATGACCTGAAGAAGTTCCTTTAAGTTCTGATCGAGGAGGGGTTCGCCACCTGAAATGCAGACGCCTTCAAGCCAGTTTTTCCTCGAATCAAGGAAAGAGAGAAAGTAGTCCAAGGGAAAAGTTGGAAGCTGATGAGGCCTCAAGACCAGGTCAGAATTGTGGCAATAAGGACATCTGAAATTGCAGCCGCCCAGAAAAACAGTCGAGGAAATAAATCCCGGAAAATCCTTGGGCGCAAATTTTTCTAAGCCTTTGATTTCAGCCAATCCTCTAGCTCCAGCCGCGTATTTAAAACAGCGACAACCCTCCCCTCCTCCTGAAGCACAAGTGTCGGAATAATGATAGCTCCTTTCCCGTCGCGCCTGATATGATCCAAAAATTCTCTGATTTTTAGCTTACTTTCCTTCAGTACCAAGCTGTATTCATGGCCTTCAAGAGATGTTGTCTTCAAATATCTTTTGAGAGCTTCGCACTCCTGACAATTCGGATAAGTAAAAAGAGAGTATTCCACGAGCCTAATTGATTTTCGTGTAGGGTGTCCTCTCTTTGAATTCCTGGCGCTTTCCATCATTCCAGGTGTTCAGGGGACGCAGATAGCCGACTATTCTGGAATAAACTTCTGTTACCGTCCCACATTCAGGACACTTGTGAAATTCGCCTCTGATATACCCATGGCTCTCACAAACAGAGAAAGTAGGAGTGAGACTGAAATAAGGAATTTTTGTTTCTGCGATTTTTCTTACTAACTTCTGACATGTTTCCCTGTCTATGGCTTCTGGGAGAAAAGCATGAAATATGGTTCCTCCAGTATAGAGAGGTTGAATGTCCTGTTGATGTCTCAAGGCTTCAAAAATATCTCGAGTGGCATCGACATTGAGCTGAGTTGAATTGGTGAGGTAGGGATATTTGTCTGTTCCAGAGGTTTTGATATTGTGGTATTTCTCTTTGTCAAGCCTTGCTAGGCGGTAGGAAGTCGACTCTGCGGGAGTTGCTTCCAAATTGAAGAGATTGCCTGTCTCTCTCTGAAACTGCGTCAACACTTCTTTCATAAAACTCAGGATTTCTATTGTGAAATCCTTCCCCTCAGGAGTTGCGATGCCTTTCCCCAGAAAATTCAGGCAGGCTTCATGCGTCCCGCAGGTTCCGATCGTTGAAAAATGATTGTCGAAATAACCGAGGTAGACCAGAGTGTAAGGCATGATTCCTTTGGCCAACATATTGTTGACGACTTCTCTTTTTGTCTCAAGGGATTCCTTGGCCAAAATCATGGTATTCTTTAATCGCTCGAAAAATTCGCTTTTTGTGCTTGACGCGTAGCCAATTCTGTTCAGGTTGATAGTCACAACTCCGATAGAGCCTGTGGAATCCCCAGGCCCCCAAATATTTCCAGGCCTTCTCAGAAGCTCTCTCTGGTCAAGGTTCAAACGACAGCACATGGCCCTTATATCACCAGGATTCAAATCCGTACCGATATAATTTTGAAAATAGGGAATCCCATACTTGGCTGTTGCCTCAAAAAGCAGTTTGGCGTTCGGGGAATCCCATTCAAAGTCTTTGGTTAAATTATAGGTGGGAATGGGAAAAGTGAAGACACGACCTTGCTGATCCCCTTCGATCATCAGCTCCAAGAAGGCCCGGTTGATCATGTTCATCTCTTCCTGGTAGTCTCCATAGTTCGAGTTCAGTTCTTCCCCTCCGACAACAACAGGCTTATCCTTCATGTCTTCAGGAACTGTCCAATCAAAAGTCAGGTTGGAGAAAGGAGTCTGCCATCCCCAGCGGGAAGGGACATTCAAGCCAAAAATGAGTTTCTGGATATCCTGTTTCACTCTTTCATAGTCGAGTTTATCCGCTCTGACAAAAGGAGCTAAGAGAGTATCGACACTGGAAAAAGCTTGAGCTCCAGCAAACTCTCCCTGCATGGTGCCGACAAAATTCACCATATGCAAAGTCGCAGTTTCCAGATGCTTGGCAGGAAAGGAGTGAACTTGGTTAGGAACATGACCAAACCCCTTTCTCAGAAGTTTTTCCAAAGACCAGCCGGCACAATAGCCCACAATAGGGTAAGAAAGGTCATGGATATGGAAATCTCCCTCAAAATGGGCTTTTTTAATTTTTTCTGAATAGAGCTGGTTGAGGGCAAAATTGGAGAGGACTTCCCCTGAAACTCTGGCATTCAGCCCTGAAAAACTCGTGACGCCCTCGTTGCTGTTTTCCCTTATTTTCCAATCCACATCATTGATATAATCTCTGATCAATCTCTCCAAGTTAATCCCAGTTCTCCGTGCCTCTCTGATTTCTTTGTGCCTCTCTCGGTAAAGAATGTAAGACTTGGCAATCTCATGATACCCCTGCTTCATCAAAACCATTTCAACGATGTCCTGAATCTGTTCTACTGAAGGGATGGTGTAGCCGCCTAACCTATCTTCTAACATGAATGTGGCAATGTCAGAAACAGTCTTAGCGGCATTTCGATCTTTAAGTCCATGAGATTCCATAGCCTTATAGACAGCTGTGGTAATTTTGTCCTGGACAAAGTCGGCGATTGAGCCGTCTCTTTTCTTAATCCGAGAGATTGCTCTTTGCATTTCATGCCTCCTTTTCCTTATAAAAACAGCGCAAATTTAAATAGAATAGCATCTTCTTGATCTTCAATAAACCCTCAGGAGAGACGAAAAAAGACCATTAAGATCAATCCCATATGTTGTATATCTTAATGGCTAGAAATACAAAATATTGTATTTCCCTCAAAAAATCTATACCCAATTTTTCCTCTTGTCAAGTACTTTTTTAAAAAAAATTTCTCTTCTTCTTAGGCATCTTTTTGATTATGCTATTTTATAGAATGAGGTGAAAAATGAGAATAATCGAGGTAAAAACTCAGGCCAAAGAAGAGTTCATTGATTTAACTCACGTAATAAAAAAAGAAATCGCTTCCTCCCAAATAAAAAATGGAATCTGCCTGGTCTTTGTCCCCCACACGACAGCTGGAGTGACAATTAACGAAAACGCTGACCCCACAGTTAAAGAAGATTTTCTCATGGCCTTGAAAAAGCTTATTCCAGATTCGCTTCCCTATCAACACTCAGAAGGAAACTCTCCAGCACACATTAAAGCCAGCATCGTTGGCTCTTCAGTTCATCTGCTTATCGAAAATGGACAACTTTCTCTTGGAACATGGCAAGGAGTATTTTTTTGTGAATTCGATGGGCCAAGGAGACGAAAAGTCTTTATCAATTTTTCTTCTTAAAGGTTCATTCCCATTTTGAGTTTTTCATTGAGAAGGTAAGGCCTAAAGTCCTGAGAAATTTTTCCAAATCTGTATCTGGCTTAAAAAGGATGGCATTTATTCCCAAGGCTTCGGCTGCTTGGATATTTTCTTCAATGTCATCGATAAAAACACACTCCCCGGCTTCTGCGCTAGCCTTGGCTAAAGCCTCTCTGTAAATTTGAGGATGGGGTTTCATAAAACCCACTTCATAAGAAAGGACATATTCATTGAAAATGAGAATTTCAGGAAATTTTTGCTTTATAAAACCAAAGCGCCTGATATCTGTGTTGGAGAGAAGGATAAGGTTGTATTTTGGCTTCAATCTCTTCATGATTTGGAGCACAGGCGGGTTCAGGGAAAAGACATCATTATAAATGGTGAAAAAATTATTTAAATCTATGTGGGCTTTAAGCTTAGTCGCAACACCTGAGTAAAACTCCTCAGGAGTTATTTTTCCTGTATCAAAAGATTCGATAAGATTAAAATGAGCCTTGACCAAGTCAGCAATCTGCTCTTCAGAATAGGAACAATAATTCGCTATTTTTTTGAAAAAAATGTGGTTGTCGAAAAAAAGAATAACCTTGCCCAGGTCAGAGATCACACTTTTCATCATGGGAATTGCGTCACTCTTGAAATCCAAAAGGTGAATTTATAACAGAAAAAAAGACTTGGAGCAAATCGAATCTCTATTTTTCCTCTTATTATGCCTGGGCAATTTTGGTCGGGAGCTCAAGTCTTGATCCTTCTTTCTTGTCTGAGAATTTGAGCAAAAGCGAAAAGAGGAGAGCCAAAAGTCCCAAAGTAGCAAACATGATCATCGTGTTTGTGTAGTCTCCTCCTGAAAGGTCGGTGATTTTTCCAGCTATCCAGGGAAAAGCTGTCAACCCGATGTTCTGGATAAGGGTCATCAAGCCAAAAGCTGTGCCCAGGCGTTTTTCCTCCACCATGATGGGGACAGAGGGCCAGATGGCAGCTGGAACGAGGGAAAAAGAGATTCCAAGCACTATCATGGCTGTCGCTGGAGGAAAATGCGTTAATCCCAGGGAAAGGTGAACAGGAATAATCATCAGTGAACCGATGATCATGATCGTTGCCCTTTTGCCGAGTTTGTCTACCATGAACCCAAAAATGGGAGAAAAAATCATTGTGCCGGTAATAATAAGGGATGTGAAAAACCCGCCCTTGACAGCGCTATATCCGAATTTTGTTTGTAGGAAGATAGTTGAGAAGGCAGTAAAGGGGAAAAAGGCAGAATAAAAAGTCATACAGAGAAGCGAGATGAACCAGAAAGAAGGCTTGAACTGAAAGATATCTTTAAGAACAAATTTCTCAGCCTCATCTTTTTTCTCGCCCACAAAATACTTTTCTTTGGCCTTATCTATTCCTGAATAAATGAAGAATAGAGCAAAACATACGAACATAATCATTGCTGAAACCCAAAGTGCCAAACGCCAGGAACCACTCCAGGCCTGGATGCGTGCTGATGAATTGAGAGCAGCAAAAGTCCCTAGTCTGCATACGGTTAAGTTAAGCCCAAAAGCCAGGGCCAGTTCTTTTCCCCTAAACCATTTGGATATAATTTTGCTTTGAGTGATGATGAGGGATTCTGCGCCAATTCCATAGATCAACCTCCCCCAGAGCATTATCTGGAAGGTAGCGCCGACAGCGGTCATAAAAACCCCGATGGCACAGAGAGCGGCAAATAAGGTTCCTACTTTTCTGATTCCTATCTTATCCAAAAGTATACCTCCCACAAGAACCATGATGAAATTGGGCAAGGAGTAGTAGCTGAAAAGAAGTCCATATTGAGCACGGCTTATGTTCATTCCTTTGATGATATAATTTGCAATCGGGCTCACTGCATCATAGGCATAATAAGCGCCAAAAATGACAAGTCCCAAGATAACCAAGATAAGCCATCTAAGCCTTGAAATAGTCTCTTTTGTTTCTTCCTTCATTTCCTCTTTCGTCCTTTCACCAAGACCTCCCTTAAAATATCGAGAAGGGCCTCTTGTGTTTTTTTCCTCGTAATACTTAAGAAAAATATGATAATAATAGAAAAAGTGCAAGTCTTTAGGATCAGGACTTCGGAATCAGGCTTTATCATACAAAATTGTGGTTATTCATGGGGCGCTCCCAAAAGACTGACCCCAAAGACTGACCTCGAAAGGAGGAAAATTTGAAGAAAAATAAGGGTTCTGCGGCTCTCTTGATTATTTTTATGGCTTTAATTGTCATCTTAGTTGTCGGCGGCGCTTTTGCTCTTTATTTCTTGAAAGGTGGGAAGAAAATCTCTGCTAAAGATATCACTGATGCAGAGAAGCTGATCGGCCTCAACTTTACCTTAAAAGAAAAAAAATGATGCTTGAGAATCTCAGAGAAAATCTTTCAAGCTATAAGGAATTAAGAAAAGTCACGCTCCAAAATCAGGTCCCACCTGCGCTCCTCTTCAACCCTCTAGTTCCTGGAATGAGTTTTGAAAAAGAGAGAAAGCCTTCCTCAATCTCCAAATTCACAGAACTAGAGGTTCCTTCGAATTTTGAGGATTTGGCTTTTTATCCTGTCACAGAGCTAGCGCAACTTGTTCGCTCGCGAAAAATAACCTGCACCCAACTGACTCAGATGTACCTTGGCCGCCTGAAAAAATATGGGCCTCGGCTGGAATGCGTGATTACCCTCACTGAAGAATTGGCCTTAAAACAGGCAAAGCGCGCAGATGAGGAGATCGCTCAAGGCCATTACAGGGGACCTCTCCAAGGCATCCCTTGGGGACCCAAAGACTTGCTGGCGACAAAGGGAATTAAGACCACCTGGGGTGCCAAACCCTATCTAGACCAGGTCCCAGAGGAAGATGCCACAGTGGTGAAAAAGCTTGAGGAAGCAGGTGCTGTTTTGGTGGCCAAGCTTTCGATGGGATCCTTAGCCTGGGGAGATGTCTGGTTTGGCGGAAGAACTATAAATCCCTGGAATCCTGAACAAGGCTCAAGCGGCTCCTCTGCTGGCTCAGCAGCTGCTACAGCAGCAGGGCTTGTCGGTTTTTCCATCGGCACTGAGACCTTGGGCTCTATTGTTTCTCCTGCTACTCGATGTGGCGTGAGCGGACTTCGTCCAACTTTCGGACGAGTGAGCCGCCATGGGGCTATGGCTTTGAGCTGGAGCATGGATAAAATCGGCCCGATATGCCGCTCTGTTGAAGACTGTGCCCTGGTTTTTGAGGCCATTTACGGCCCGGATGGAATGGATCTCGCTGTCTTTGATATACCCTTTAACTGGGATCCCGGCCTCGAGCTCAAGAATATCCGAATCGGCTTCCTGAAAGATGCTTTTGAAAAAGATTCGAAAACAAAGAAAATTGACAAAGCCACACTTGAAACTCTCCGTTCGCAAGGAGTTGAGCTTGTCCCTTTTTCACTTCCAAATCTTCCAGTTGAAGCTCTTTCTTTTATTTTAAATGCAGAGGCTGCAGCTGCCTTTGATGAACTCACCCGTACAAACAGGGACGATCTCCTGGCAAGACAAGGAAAAAATGCCTGGCCAAATGTTTTTCGCCAGGCTAGATTCATCCCTGCTGTGGAATACATTCAGGCAAATCGTGTCCGAACTCTTCTCATGCAGGAAATGGCAGAGAGGATGAAAGAGATAGATGTTTATGTGGCTCCTTCTTTCGGCGACAATAACCTTCTTTTAACCAATCTCACAGGCCACCCAGCGGTTGTTGTTCCCAACGGATTCGATGAAAAGGGAAGCCCGACAAGCATTTCCTTCATCGGCAACCTTTTTGAGGAAGCTAAAACCCTGCGCGTGGCCAAGGCATATCAGGATGTGACATCTTTCCACCTCAAGCACCCCAAATTGGAAAAGAATTTTTGAATCTTTAAATTTGAGAGAGACTGAAAAAGATAAGATTATTTTTCTTTTCTTGTTGCTGTAGCTGTTGCTGTAATCCCTAAATCTTCAATAGTCACACTTCCTTCAAGTTTATTATCGCCTACTGTAAACTCTGTTTTGATTAATCTCTCTATGCCATCAGGAGGAGTAGGACCAGTAAACTCGAAGCTTAAAGTCTGGCCATCAAACTTGATTTCTGAAAGTGGAGTATCTGTAAAAGACCCAGCCTGTTCGCTGATCGCTCCCTTCAACTCGCCATTGGTCTTCTCGATATCCATAGAAAGATAATAAAATTCCCCTTCTGCATTAACTTCAACATCCCAAGCTCCCAGGATTTTTCCATAGTCTGGAGTCTCCTGGCTTAGAAGAGAAGAGATGCAAAAAGAAAATGCGAGTAAGAAACAAAGAGAAAAAACTTTTCCAATTTTTCCCGTCATTTCTAAAACCTCCTTTTTACATTTTCACTTACCTTTAGAGAGAACAGCTCTAATAAAAGCCAGAGTTTTTAAAGTTAAAGGGTCTAATCTCAGCCATGCACAAAATGATACTAAAAAAGGCTGGCTAATTCTACCTCCTTCAGTTCCTCCGCGATTCTCTGAGCCTGAATTGTCCTTACAAGAAGGAGTCGACTGTAAAATCAGAGCCTCCTCTTAAAAGCGTACAGTCAACATAATTATGAATATATTCATAATAACTTGACGCTTAAATTCCAAGAAAAGTTGCTTTGGCGCCAAAAATCATCATAATTTTAAACTTCTTTGAAGAACACATTTTATTTTGGGAAAAAGTTTCTCAGAATTGCTTGACAAAGTGATGGAAAGTTTTAAGATGATTTTGACAATTAGAAAAAGGCTTCAATGTCCGAGAGAATATCAGTTATTCAAACAGAAAATTTGCAAATCTTCGAAAAGGCTATCAGGAAATCCCTGGATAAAATCTCTCATCGAAATATCATAGCCCGGATCTGGAGCAAAGACTGGACAGTCTGGAAAAAAGAAAAAAGAGAGATTTCTAACCGCCTGGGCTGGCTCCTCTCTCCCCAAGAAATGACAAAAAAGCAGCCTCAAATTGAAAAATTTGTCCAGACAATTCGGGAAGAAGGATTCAGCCAGGCACTTCTTTTGGGCATGGGAGGCTCAAGCCTGGCGCCAGAAGTTCTGAGCAATGTGTTTAAAACTCAAAAAGGTTATCTTGACCTTCACATCTTGGACAGCACTGACCCTGCTGCTATTCTAAGCATTAAAAATAAGCTAAATCCTCAAAGGACGCTTTTCATCGTCTCTTCCAAGTCAGGGACAACAGTTGAGACTCTCTCTCTTTTCAATTTTTTCTTCAATTGGGTAAGCGAATCTTCAAGCAAAAGAGAACCTGGTTCCCATTTTGTCGCCATAACAGACCCAGGAACTCCATTGGAGGATATTGCTCGCAACCTCGGTTTCCGCGCCTGTTATCTAGGTGATCCAGAGATTGGAGGGCGTTTTTCCGCCCTCTCCCCTTTCGGCCTTGTTCCTTCAGCCCTGAAAGGAATTGAAATCCAAAAAATACTGGAGAAAAGCCAGGAAATGGCTGCTCTTTGCCAGATTTCATCTCCTCTTCAAAATAATCCTGGAGCCTTTTTAGGCGCAATACTGGCTGTGCTGGCTGAAGCTTCGAGAGATAAGGCGACTTTTATCCTCTCACCTAAGATCGAAAGTTTTGGCTTCTGGCTTGAACAACTCCTCGCTGAAAGCACTGGTAAAGAGGGTAAGGCAATTCTCCCTGTGGTGGGAGAGCCACTGACTCGTCCTGATGCCTACGGAGACGACCGCTTTTTTGTCTATCTTCGTCTTGAAGAGGATAAAACCTATGAGCCTGCAATAAATGCTCTTATAGGGGCTCAATGGCCTCTCATAACACTTACTTTGTCTGACATTTATGAGCTAGGAAGTCAATTTTTTCTCTGGGAAATGGCCACTGCAATTTCCTGCTTCCTCTTAGGTATTAACCCTTTTGACCAGCCCAATGTCGAGGCTTCAAAGAAAAAGACCCAAGAGATACTCAAAATCTATAAAGAAAAAGGTATGCTTTATCCAGAAAAACCACCTTTCAAAGAGAGGGAAATTTCTCTCTACTCAGAAATTGCTGCGACTTCCATGAAAAGGGGTTTTGAGCTCTTTTTAGCCCAGGCTCGACCAGGAGACTATGTAGCTATTCAAGCCTTTCTCCAGCCCTGTTCGGAAATTGTGGAGGCTCTCCAAAGCCTCAGAGTCAGGCTTCGTGATAAGACAAAATTGGCTGTAACTGTCGGCTTCGGTCCTCGCTTCCTCCATTCCACAGGACAGCTTCATAAAGGAGACAGAGGCAATGGACTTTTTATTCAGCTTGTAGCCGCAGACTTACTAGACCTTCCTATCCCTGATCAACCTGGCTCCCCTCATTCAACTCTCTCCTTTCGAGTTCTTAAAGAAGCGCAGGCAAGGGGTGACTGGGAAACCCTTAAGGAGAGAGGGCGGCGGGTGATTCGCTTCCATCTTGGTGAAAATGTGAGAGAAGGACTGAAAAAAATTATGTGGGATTAATTTCTAAAAGAGCCCGGCAAAGAGAACATCGGCATGGAGAAGCTCGTGGGTCCTTGTTCGAACCCTCCTGTCCACTGTCTCTTTAACGGTGATGTAAAACCAGAATTTGTCAAAAAGCCTTAATTTTTTTATATAATAAAGGGCAAAATCAGTGATACGATCGACAATGATACGGCCTATTTCCTTGCCTTTTTCATCAGAAAGAACAATATAATCCATCTCTTTTTTCGCCCCGGCTTCAGTTACAGTCGTCTTCTCAAGTTTACCAAAAATTTTTACCTTTCCCTTTCCTTCCCACTCTTCACTTTTATTAAAAGATGTGATTTTCAAAGGTTGAAAAGCCTCTCTATCTTTTAACTCCAAGTAATCGTCAAGCACAGGTTCGGCAGTTCTTGTAAAGACATTCCTATACTGACCCCCTGCTTCCTTCACATCAATGCTGTTTGCAATCAAAATGGATGGCCTGACATAGGAATATTCCCCTGTGACCTTTACTTCCTTACCTTCTAGTGCACTTGCATCTCCAGACTCCACCTGGCCTTGGACGACTATATCAAATCCCTGGGCAGCAGGGACAAAAAGATAATTGCCGAAGCCGACTTTTGCCTGGCCTTCAAACTCATTTATTCCCTCTTTGATTGCTGTGCCTTCTTCCTTAGGGGCAGCCACCTCTTCTGCTTTTTTCTTGCAGGATACACTACCTGCTGTCACTAACAAAAATGCCAAAAGACTCAGGCCTAAAATCGAAGTCATCTTCTCTAACTTGCCTTTCCCTTCCATTGAAATCCATTTTCTAAAAGTCATAGCTCATACCTCCAAACTTTAATAATTCGGTAGAGAGAAAATTCGCCCTAGCCACCACATCTCTTCTTTACTTAAAATTCTGCTATTTTCTTTCTCAATTTAGGATATTTTATACCACTGAAAAAAATAAAAGTAAAGAAGAAAATTTGATGAAACAAAAGGCAAAGGGAAGAGCTTTGGTTCTTAATTGTTCCTTTTCGAAATTCTTCCGGAAAAAGAACGGGAAGGCGAAGATCTTTGACTCAAAGAGGGACCGGAAATTGAGCGGGAAAAAGTGCTCAAAGAACGGGATGAAGAAGTGGAGCGATAGGATGGGGAGATACCGCTTCTTTGGGGAGAAATGAATCTTGAGGAAAAAGAGGGATTGCTCCTCGTATAACTCCTGCTTTGAGGTGTATAAGAAGGAGGAGAGTATGATCTGTATGGAGAGGAAAGGCTTGAGCCAAACTCAGTGCCTCTTGATCCTGACTTTATAGATTGTCTTTCTATGTATCGCGGCTGCTGGCGGATGTAGCCTCCTGAATAACTGCGTTCAGGCTGAGAGAAAGCAGAATCCGAAGGGTAGGTCTTGGAGTTTTGCCTAGGCGAAGAGAAGCTCGATCTTGATGAGGAAGAGGATGAAGGGGAGAGATTTCGTTTTGAAAAAGAGGGCAAAAGTCGTCTCGAGGGGTATATTTTCACAGCTTCTCTAGACTCTCTGATTCTAGAAAAAGTGGAAGGGTTTTGCTCATTTGATTGAGGTCGCCTCAAAGATAACACCCCTTTACTCTTTGAAGGAAGACGAGAAGAAATCTCTAATCCTGAACTTTTTATTTGTCTTGATTGAATGCTCGTTTTTTCTCGAGAGACTTGGCTTCGAGAAAAGCTGGGAAGGCTCTTCTCTCCAGAAGATTTTAATCGAGAGGGAGTGAGAAAAGTCTTGTTAGGCTCAAAGCTTCTTCCTATCTCGCGAACATTAGACCGAGACAGGACTTTGGCAGCCACAGAGTTCTGGGTTATGGAACGGCTAGTTATGGGCCTTATACCGGGCTGATGGGCGGAAAGGGAGATTTTGCTGAGACTACTGACGCTCCTTTGGTCTAGAGCAACACGAGAAATATGAGGCGACTGGAGTTGATTTTTGTGGACGACAGTCAAGGCGCGGGAATGTGCGGGATAATAAGGGTCGTAGTAGCGGTCATAAAAATAATTATTAATAAGGACCCCAGGGTAGTTGTAGTAACTTAAAGGACACCAGCCAATATAATCATATCCTGAGTACCAGTGGACCCAGGCCGGTCCCCAAATGCTGGTAGGAATCCAATACCAGCCGATGCTCCACCTCCAGTGCCATCTTCCATAATGGTATACACTCCATCCCCAGGGTTCATCAGAAACCCAGGTCCAGCCGACAATCGGATACCAGGTCCATCTTCCATAGAAATAAGGCCGCCAATCTTGAACATAAACATAAGGAACCCAAACGTAGCCATAAGGTCTTTCATAAACCCAATGGCCATTCGTAGCCAATTCCTCTTCATATTCATAGAGTTCAGAGGGAAGATAGGTCCTGGAGATGCGCTGAGCATAGAGGGCGTCTCGAGACCCATTCCATTGGGCAAAATCATCATAGCTTGAATAAAAATAGGAAGAATCAGAAGTGAAATTTCCATTTGAGGCAACTAACTTCTCTTGGCTCTTAACTAAAAGAGATCCTTCTTCTCCAGCAGCTTCTAGTGTCCCTTCATAAACAAAGGCTTCGCTTTCAGTTTTTTCTGTGACATGAAACCTGTAAAGTCCTTCCTCCAAGGCATAGAAAGATGCATCAGGAGTATGGATTTCAAAACTTTTCTCAGCTTCCAAGAAGTTAATTCTTAAATAAATGCTCCCAGATAACAAATGAAGTTTGAAAGGGTCATTTTCACTTTGAGGGAGATTTGCAAAATCGATCTGGGTGAAGCTATCGATGCGGAGATAATTTCTCCTTCCAAAATGAATTTCTGCACGGCCCTCTTTTGTCCCCAGCTTGTCTCCCTCCACAATAGGCAGATTTACCACTCCTTCCTGGTAGCCTAAATCTGCGGCTCTCTGGATGAATACATCGCCCTTCACATAACTGAGACGGGCAAAGTGAGAGCTCGGCGAGCCTTCCTGCTCACAAAAAGCGAGGAGAGGAATGAAAAAAACAAAAGCCGTTAGGAAAGTCACTAACTTTCTCATTCTTCCTCCTTTCCAGGAAATACTTAGGCAAAAAATGTGCCAACCGCTCTTGCCTGAGAATCATCCCTCTTGGAAGCACGCCTGTCCTTGTTTAAGGACAAATGACAAGATATGGAGTCACAATTCCCAAGAAAATCTCTTCTTCTCTGGACTTCTTATTTCTTCACCACCAGCGGCGCATTCTCTCTCTAAAACCAGGGCCTCTAAAGCCGTAGCCTCTCCTCCAAAGTCCACCAAATCTTTCTGGGCCAAAAAACCTGCCTTGTCTCAAAAATCTTCCCTGAGGAAAAAGTTGGCCCTTCCCCATCGCCCTTCGATCCATGAGTCTTGCCTTGAATTTATCCATCTTCTCCAACTGCTCAGGAGTGAATATCTTCCTTGTTTCTTTTCTCTGCTTGACGCTGCTCTTGAATTGCATCGCCTGGAGTTTGCTCATTTCGTCAATCAGGCCATCAATTTTCTTCTCATCAGCTTTTGGATCCTTCATGAGCTCCCTCAACTCGCTGCGCATCTTCTTCATCTTTTCTTGAAAAGCCTTATTCTCCTCCTGGCGCGCTTTCCTGAATTCTTGAAGTCGTGCCTCCTGTTCAGGTGTCAAATTGAGAACATTCTTCAGGAAAAGAGGAAAGTCATTAGCCATCCTCCCTGGTTTCCTCAGCGGTTGAGTTGCGGCGCTTGATGGAAAAAGAATTAAAATGAGGAAAACCGCAAGTAAAGAAGCTGCCATTCCATATCTTTTCATCTTAAACCTCCTAATTTTTTCTATATATATTAGACAACCAAAGAAAAAAATCCTTGGCTCATCTCCTTTCGCCTTTAGATTGTGATTACGCTTCCCAGGCAAATAAGCCTGAAGGAGACAGAAAGACAGGAAGGAATCTTATCCCTCCTCCAAGAGAATTTATCTCCTCAATCATTTGCCTCCTCAGAAAATCATCAGTGCTAGCGAGAATGGTCATTGAGCCGCCTTTCCCTCCAGCTCCATTTACCTTCCATCCTGAGGCTCTGTATTTCTTGGCGACCTGGATAACGAAATCCGCTTGTTTAGAAATAAGCTTTGAATAAAGAGACCTCTGACATTCATTGTTGAGAATCATCATTTCTCCATAGGATTCGAGATCTCCTTCGAGCAAAAAGCCTTTTGCTTTCTGGGCAACAGATGTCATTTTCTTAATCTGCTGAAACTGAGGGCCTCCTCTCTCAAGCCTCTCAATGACCTTCTCATGGATGGCTGAGGAACGGTGAGGCTTTCCCAAATAAATCAGGCAAATCCTCCGATCCAGCTCTTCCCAGACTCGTTCCTCGAGTTTGATTGGCTCCACATGAGCCTTGGGGTAGCGATACATATGGATAAAGCAGATACCTCCATAAGAAGCGCAGATTTGATCTTGAATCCCACTTTGTTGCTTCAATTTTTCTGTCTCTACCCGATGGGCCAAAGAAGCAATCTCCTCAAGGGAATGTCTCTCGGCGCAGAGAAGATCCAAAGCTCCCAGAAGCGCCACACAGACAGAGGCAGAAGTGCCAGTGGAGATACCCGCTGGAACAGGAGAAAAGATATTTATCTCCAGTTGAAACTCTTTTGGGATAGGCAAAGTCCCAATCGCAAACTGAAGAAGAGGGTGTTTCCGAGAAGAAGGTCTTTCAGGATTAACGCGGATTGTTTCGCCATAGTTTTCCGCGTTGACCAAAACTCTTTTCTCCTCTTTTTTTTCATTTTTATAAACTTTGACTTGAACCTCAACAGAAGGCTTTATAGCAAGATTGAGAACTTTCCCTTCTTTGGAAAACCAGGTATCAGTCCAACCCCCGATATCATTGATGCGCAATGGTGCCTGAGCATGGATGATCTTCAAAATTTTTCCTTGAATCATTCCAGCTCTTTTTTAAGCATAACGGCGATGGCGGATTTGATCCAGACTCACAGCCACAACAATAATCGCTCCGATGATGATCTCCTGAATGTAGTTTGGCCAGCCCATCATGGTACAGCCATTCCTGAGAAAAGCCATGATGAACACTCCAATCATGGTCCCAAGGATACTCCCTTCCCCTCCGCTGAGGCTTCCTCCACCGATAACCACAGCAGCAATAATATCTAACTCTAAGCCTACAGCCACTGTGGGATCGCCCACCGTGAGCCTCGAAAATTCCATCACTCCGCCAAGCCCGCAGAAAAGCCCAGATATAGAATAGATAATAATTTTTGCTCTTTTTGTCCTGATGCCACAGAGACGGGCTGTGGCTTCGTTTGAGCCAATGGCAAAAACATGCCTCCCAAAAACTGTGTAGCGCAAAACTATAGCCATGACTATAGCTAAAAGGATCATCAACCAGACTCCCGGAGCCATGAGCAGCCAGGAAGGTCGAGGGCTCTTTGCCATGAGCTCATTGACCCAAGTCAGGGGAGTATCGATCTTCTGGTTCCCAGCAATCCATTTTGCTATTCCCCTGGCAATACCCAGCATCCCTAGAGTCACGATAAAAGGAACTAGCCTCAAAGAAGTGATAAGACTGCCATTGGCAAACCCTATAAAACCTCCTGTCATGATTCCTAAAAGTACCCCGACCAGAGGCGAATATCCAGCATTAATCACATAGGCAGTTATAACGCTGGAGAGGGCGATGTTTGAAGCTGCAGAAAGGTCTATTCCTCCGCTGATGATAATCAGTGTCATGCCCAAAGCTCCTAGGGCCACAATCACTGATTGGATGGAAACACTCTTGAAATTTCCGATTCTTAGGAATCGACCCTGGACCTCAGGGATTGAAGAGAAAATCGCTATGACTAATAAAAGTCCGAAAAATGGGGCCAGCCAATTGATCAAAACCTGAAGTCTTCTTTTTCTCTTCATGCGAAATCTTCTTTAAGAGATATCTTCTTTCGACTTCCCCATGGCGGCAGCAGTCATCAGGCTTTGTACATTCCACTCGGAAGAAGGCCAGATATCGACAACCTGTCCCCGGTGGAAAACGGCAATCCTATCGCAGATACCCAGAAGCTCAGGAAAATAGGAGCTGACAAAAAGGATGGCCTTCCCCTCTGAGGCAAGCTGGCCTATCCATTCATAAACTTGGGATTTGCTCAGAACATCTATCCCCCGAGTGGGTTCATCGAGGAGAAGAATATCTGCTTTCTGGTGAAGAATGCGAGCCAAGGCTACCTTCTGCTGGTTCCCTCCGGAAAGACTTAGGACGGGCTGATTTGGACTTTGCGCTTTAATCTTCATCCGCTCGACCCATTCCCAAACTGCCCTGCTTTGCTTTTTAACTCGAAGAAAAGCAAAACGGCAATAGGGAAAAAAATTGCTGAGAGTGAGGTTGTCCGCTATTGACTGGGTTAAGGCTAATCCTTCCCCTTGTCTATCTTCGCTCAGAAATCCCATGCCCTGTTCAATTCTTTGCCAAGGAGCACCCTTCGAAGTCCCTAC
>Ga0315296_10000286_pt1 | contig 46380 bp, 84 predicted proteins | sample YL17G14_18_MG_FD_203921 | JGI IMG/M metagenome (GOLD analysis project Ga0315296, IMG submission 203921) | Sediment microbial communities from Yellowstone Lake, YNP, Wyoming, USA - YL17G14_18 | ecosystem: Environmental > Aquatic > Freshwater > Lake > Sediment | place: USA: Wyoming | collected... | reverse complement strand
GGTCGTCGTGGTCGCCGGGATGCCATGAATGCAGATGGCCGCCTCGGTCCGCAGAGTCGCGATCGACTGGCCCGACGTCGGGCCAGTGACGGTCAGGCCTGTATTGGTGTAATCTGGGTCGGAATATGCCGCGGTGGGATCGATCATTTTCCCCGCCGTATAGATCGTATTGTCGAACAGCCGGAGGCCGTCCGCGAACTCCCAGCGGTTTCCGCAAAAGTCGGATATCGGCACGTCCCAACTCGGGGGCCCGCCGCCGGCGACGCTCAGTCCATAGGCCAGCGGGTGCGCGGTATCCTGCTGGCCCCGCTCTGACGTGTCGCCGTGGTACTGTGGGGTCTTGGGATTCACGCCGTCGTAGCCCACAGTGTTGCCCCTCAACAGAATGCGGTTGATCCTCGTCCAGACGTAGACCTCGAACCAGTGGGCGTCGGTGCACAGGCCGCCCTTCGTGGCCCAGTAGGCGGCCGCCACCTGGGGGCCGTCGCCCCGGACGAACCCTGCCCCAGAGGCGAAGCGGGCGACGAGGTACGTCTTATAATGCGCGATCGCCTGGGTCACCCGTGGGGCCACGCCGCGCTGACTGTGGTAGGCGATCTTGTTCGCGCCGCCATCCGCGAGGGTGCCCATGCTTGCGTCGCTGGCGTCGCGGCTGCTGCACAGGTACTGGTCGATCCAGAATCCGCCCATGTCGTGAGTGATGAAATCGGTGGTCTCAACCAGGCCCGCCGGCGTCAGGATCGGATGGAACCAATCCCCGATAGTGCCGCTGGGGGTCGCCAGCGCGGCGGCCGCGGTCACGGCACGCCGGGCCTGGAAGGGCGGGATCCACCGCATCCAACTGACCGTCCCCTCGGGATCAGCGAATCGGCACAACGGCCCCGGCGAGAGTTCAAATCGCTTGCGCGTCGCGAAGGTGCTAACGGTTTCAGGCATAGATCACCTCGGCCAAACCCAGCTCGCCGTTTACGGGAATCGCAATCGTCGCTGTGGTCTGACAAGCACTGTCAGGATTGATTAGGTAGGAGGGCTCCCCGTCTGGGTCAATCTGGAGCCCAACCACGACGCGTTCCCCGCGCCATCTCTCCCCGTCGAGAATCGCCACTCCGTTCGCCCGCAAAAGGGAACCATCCCACGCAACTGTTATTTTCATCTCGAATCTCCTACGGTATAACCGCCGTGATACGGAATTTTGTTACCCAAGCGGCAGATTCGTACCGCTCGAACACCAGATCATTGCTCTCCCGAACGATGCGCCATGAGCCAGCCGTGGTCACACCGCCAAAGTAGTGTGCCGCGTCGAGCGCTTGAATCAATGGCCCTGTGCCGAGTGTGAGGCCAGCGAGCGTCGGGCTGCTCGTCGTCGTCAGGTTCACGACGGCATTCTGGGTCAACGTGGCCCAGACGGGGATCGCCCCTGTCATTCCAGCGAGGTATTCGCCGGTCGCACCGGAGGCTGCGAGTTCGCCAACGGTGTTTGCGGATGTCGCGACAGGAAGCCGATAGGCGGTAGCGGCGTTGGGAAGGATGAGTGTGGAGGTAATCCAATTGGTCCCGTCTCCACGAAGGTAAGTGCCCGCCGCTGGTGAGGCCGTAGGCCAGGTTGACGTCGTCCATGTCGGTGCGCCAGCGCCACCGGAGCGGAACAGTTGCCCGGCTGTGCCTGGGGCAAGTAACGCAAGTGCCGTAGCGGTTGAATAGGGGACCGCACCAAGGGCGGCCGTGAGACTGGCGTTGGTTCCACCATCTGCGAGAGGGACGTCCGTCCCATCTGCCCGGTAGATATATTTTCCGCCAACGGTGACGGCGGTGGGAATGTCTGTACCCCATACAGGGGCCGTCAAAGGGCCGCCGCCTACAAGGATCTGGGTGGTTAAGCCTGCTGCTACTACCTCCACCACACCCGTAGCGTTTCCAATGACGAGTCCACCATCTGCAAGGGTTACGGCACCAGTCCCGCCTTCGTTGACCGGCGTGGTTCCGCGTGCCTCTCGCAGTGATGCAAGGGACCAGGTTCCCCCAGCCACGAGAGTAAAGACGAAGAGTTCAAAGTCTGTGGCAGACACGTCAATGCGAAGTGTGATCGTAACTACCGCTGTGTCCTTGTTGTAGATCGTGATGTCCTTGATGATGCGCTGAGTAGAAGCGGCAGGTGCCGCTACGAGAGTCACGGCAGTCACGCCGTTCAGGGAACCGTTATTGCTCCCAGGAGTGAAGCTGGTGATGGTCTGGTCACTATATGACGACATGAACGTGGGGTTCGTCGTCGCCGGTGCCCCGCTCATGGAGGCTTCAATTTTCTTCGTCGTCGCGTCGAGTACCCAGGTCGGCATTTCTATTCCATGAACCAAGCGTGCGCCATCGACAGGGGAAACGGAAGGTAGATCGTGGTGTCTACACTCAACGCCCCGGTGCCGCCAGAAGTCTTAACGAAACCGTTGTCGGTCAGATCTGTGAGGAAGTACGTGCCGATGGCGCCGGTCGCGTTAGTCCAGAAAGACAGATTCTCGCCTGCACCTGTACCACCCTTGAGGATTTGCCCGCCTGCACGACCGGCGAGCCGGGCATATTGGGTATGGTCATCGTCCCCCAGGCCGGCCAGTGACCCGTGATCCACGCCTGCGGGAAGTACCGCCCCACTAATAGACTGCCCCGCGAGGGTCAGATCAAGACTGGCGGTGTCCCCGACCGCGTTGACATACTGAGGATGGTCGTTGTCGAGGAGTCCGGTCAGAAGACCATGATCGTTGTGGAATGAGATCTTGCCCATCGGGGACTCCTACACCTTGCGAATCAACTTCGCCGCAGGTAGAGGAGTCCACAAGGTATCCCACCACGGGGGTGGCTTCCATCCCTCGACGAGTTCCCATCCATCGGGAACAGGGAGACCACCAGACCAGAACACAAGTGCTCTTGGGATGACATCTCCCACCGGCCCGATAGGCCCGCGTGGGCCGATTGGACCTGTCGGACCAACCGCGCCCGTTTCCCCCTTCGGACCCGGCATGGAGGAGTCCCGACCAGGTTCGCCCTTGTCGCCCTTCGGTCCCTGTGGACCAGGAGGACCAACCGACCCAATCGGTCCCTTCAACTTCTCCATGAGTTCGGGGTCGTTGGTGTCGAGCTGGATGACGAACTGCGCCCCAACACTCTTGAGGCCAGAATCAGGCTCATACTTAGGCATCGTTCTCTCCTTTACCGGCTTTCGACTTCGGTGTAAATTCTGTTCCCACCGTTTGCCACACTGAAGTATCCAACCAAACCGTCTGCCTTGGGTTCCCAGAAATCTACGATCTCTTGTTCCCAAATGCCCATTGTTGCCAACTGGCGAATCGAGGCAAGCGTTCCGATTTCGATTCCCGTGGCGATGGCCGCGACATCGAGTGCTTCCCGATCTGCGGAGGTAAAACGCAACCAGTAGTATCCATCCGGGAGTCCACCCAAGGCGGCAGATACGGTCCAGGCTGTCGGTCTGCGCCACACGAAGTTCTTTACTACCGCCGTCCAGAGAGCAGCACTATTCAGACAATAGAAATCGTTGGTGGTTGCGACGCTGCCCGCCACCGCCCCCAACGCCGCAGACCATCCGGCCCCGATTGAATAGTAGACATCGTGGTCGATTTCGTTGCCGCCATCGTTGTCGGTTTCGGCAGTCGTGATATTGACGGAAGCCCAATCGAACGGGACCAGACATCCGATGGCAAACCCCGTTTGGTCCGCCCCGGTCGCTTGGAGTGTTACCGTGGCCGTGGGGGATTGTGCGGTTGCGGTCAGGTCCGTGTATGTGGCACCATCGGCACTCAGTCGTCCCATTCTCCAATGCCGATTGTGCAGGCGGAATCCGACACCGACACTGGCATTTCCAGCGGTCTGGTTCTCGATCTCGAAGCGATTGATGCCGATGCCCTCCCGCTGGACGGCGAGGGGACTGTCCTGCGAAAACCGAGACCAGAACTGGGGTGGCACCCAGAACAATCCTGTATCCGTCTGGTGATGTCCTGCCGCCCGGAGGATAACCGGGTGACTCTTGTTGATGACGTTTGCCATGTTAAGCCTCCAACGCGTAGGTCAGAATTACATCGAAATGCGTTGCCGTGATCAGGTCATAGTTGCCGGCGCTCACGGCTCGGCAGGTAATCGCGGCGTTTGCGTCACAGGCGGTGAAACTCGCCCCGGAGTTCAGGACAGACGTATTCGCGGTATTCACCTTGCACACGGCATGTTGAAGGAGGGCCGCGAGGATCGCTGAGTATAAAGCGACCGGGTTTGTCTGCGTCCCATACACGGCAATCCCCGTGGCATTCGCTGTGGCCGCTGCATTACCACCGATGGTGATGACGCTGATGTCGATGAGACGGTACTTCAGGCCGACCACGGCTGCCAGGAGCGTGTGCCCATTGTTCATCTCTGTCGTGGTGACGCGGTGGCGTTGGGAGATAACCACCTGATCTGCATTGAGTGTCACCGCATGCGCCCCCAATGCCAACGCCCCAGTCGTCAACGTGAGGGTTCCGGTGCTGTGTGTGAGTACGAAGTTTCCGTTGCCCCAGTCGATTGTCCTGCCGGTATACAGATACACGTTTCCCCATTGCTTCGTTGGGGAGCCCAAGTCCCCGATGTCACTGGCCGACGGAACCAGACCCACATGGAATCCATCCATGTCCATGAGGACCGTTCCCGCGTCCGTCATCATCCTAGCAGGGGGGGAGAGGACGATACTGTTACCAATCAGGGCCGTGTCTTTGTTGCCAATGTCAGCCATTTATTTGCTCCAATCGATCAATTCATAGCCGCGCCGGAACGCTTCTTGTGCGGTTCGTGTCCCTTCGCCAACAACCGAGAAACTCCAACGTTCATACTTGGCATGGTTATCCTTGGCAGAGAGGTCGAATCCTCTGTGTCTTTCCGCCATAACCGCGTCCTGAGCGCGACGGTTTGCTTTCAGTTCATCATCGGTCCAGTACATGTCCCATTCCTTTTCCGTGTGGCCCGGAGCATCGTCGCCTGCATCCCACTGTCAGGTGGACACCAGACGACATCGCCCAATGCCTCCAGTGAAGCGAGGACGCCGATCCGCAAGTCTGGATGGTCCGGCATCGGGTGCTGGTAGTTCGGCCCAAAGGTCCATTCCCCCAAGATTCGATGCGGGCCGAGGTTCATTGTGAAGTACGCCACTCCATTGGACCCCAGGTGCCGCGCCATGAAGTCCAGCGCGGTGGCAACCGTGGGGGGGTCCATGTGGATGAGGACGGAATGCGACCAGATCACGTCGAAATCTTTGCCGCATTCCGTCGTGGAGAGATCCTGCGTACAGATCAAATCTGGCTGCTTGTGTTCCAAGCCGATGTGTTTGACAAGGGCATTCCCGGCCCCGAGTAGGATGGGATCCTTGTCCACGCCGGTATAGTTCCCCGTATCCAGGTAGGCAATGAGCTTCGACCCGAGGCACAGAGGACCACAGCCCAAATCGAGGAGCCGTTGGTGGGGCTGTAACTTGAAAGTGTCCACGAGAAATCGCATTCCCCACCATTGCCTCCGGTTCCAGTCGTGGCCTGGCCCTTGCCATCCGGCAATCCAATCCGTCGTCATGCGACCAGCCAAGGGGAGGGCGAAGCCGCCCTCCCCCGGAGTAGAGGTTCTAAGATGTCCCAATGTACAACGCGCCGCCAGCACCACCACCAACGGTGGCAATCCACGAGTCAACGTAGTCCGCTTCAACTGCGTTGCCTGCTGCTGGGCAGAGCGTCGCATTTGTGCAGTATCCGACCGACCCAGTGAACTTAACCACGCTGATATTCGTCGAGTTGTTGGTCATGTCCACGTGATCGAAGAGGCTAGTGACAACACCCGCCGCCCCGCCGATCTGTCCATGGCCTGGCCCGATCTTGATGCAAGTTGACCCTGCGCCATCCACATCGAGCAGGGCGATGTCCAGGGTCCCGACAGTGTGCATGTGCTCAAAGTCCTTGATGATGAGCCCGGTCACGGTCCCGTCGAGTTCGATCATCGGTCCTTGGCCAGCGTCGGTAAGCAGGTAGAACTGCTCGAAGACGCTGTTGTTCATCGTGCCAGCGGCCAGCATGAACTGGGTGGCGGTGTTCGCTGCCACACCGATGGTGCTGTACTTGAAATGGTGAAAGTGGATGTACGGCGCGCCGGTATCCACGGCGAAGATGTGACTGGCTGTCAGAGGTAGCCACACCATGAAGGCCATCTCGAAACGGTTGATAGCGGTCACATTGACCGCCGCCGCGACTGCCGCCGTGACGGTGGCGCGGGATTCGACCGGGTGGGATACCGGACTCCCCACCCAGCGCGAGTCGTGGACGTTCTGGGTGATTACCGTGGCGAGACTGTACGCCCCCGGGGTGAAATATAGGGTATCGCCTCGGTAGTCCACCATGGCATCAATGGCCGCCTGGATCGCCAGGCTATCACTGGCGTAGTCCCCGGTGCGGATGACATAGCCCGGTGAACTGCCCCTGCTTCGCTCGGAGAACAGATCGAGGGGTCCGGTTTTGTCCGACCGACTCCATCCCTGAGCCGCCGTCCGGTAGTTGCTGTCGATGAGATAGTAGGTTTGCCCGATGTCGGGATACCCCCGGGCAATCATCCCCTGCACTTGTCCTGTGAGGTTCGTGAATCCTACTGGCATGGTGTTCTCCTTGTTCGGCATTCGGGGGACCCCCGGTTAGGAGGTCCCCCCGGTTCCTACCACCGTGCTACAGGTTAATTGGTCCGGTAGAGGAGCCACACGCGAACGTCAGTCGCTCCGGTGTCGGTGCCGTCCCGTCCGTCCGCCATGATGAGCAGATCGGTGGTGACGACGAGACCTAGCGGGTAGACGAACGCCTGAAACTCCTCGACGCCGGCCACGGCGCACGCCGGGATCTGATGGACCGCCTTGACGGTGTTGACAAGTCCCGCGGTCCCGTCGAAGGTTGCACCTCCACCCGCGTCATCGTCAATGACGATCCAGTCCAGTTCTGCGTTGGCACTGACGTTGCCCACCAACATCGCGTAGACGGTCGAGGTGAGGGCCTCGATCATGCCGGCACCACCCGCCGGGACGATGTAGCCATAGTAGATTTGCCAGTCGGTCTTGTCCTTGTTGGAGGCCGAGTGCATAATCATCCTGCACATCTGCAACCAGTCAGCCACACACTGGCCGGCACCTGCGACACTACCAACGATTCCTGCGAGTCTCGGAAATACTTCATATGGAGCTGGCATGGTGTTCCCCTGTTCCTGTCCGCGTTTCAGTCCCCTTCCGGGGGCTTAGGACTCTTGCCCGGAACCAGGCGCTCAGAGTTAAACGGGAATCAACTTCGCTGTCGTGGGCATGTTGTCCCGGCTCGGCCTGCCCGCGTAATTGCCGGTGGAGGATAAGTCGAACAACGTAGGTCCGGGAACCGTCTCGGTCGGCACCTGAAAGTCCGGTTCCGCCTCTGCCTCCATGTAGTCCGGGGAATACTGGACATTCCCTCCCCCAGTGACATCCGGGGTCTTGTTCCAGGCGCGAACGGTCCATCCGGGTCCGAGTGCAATTGCACGTTCACCTTTCAAGGTCCCCCTGCCAGTGTTGGCCAGAGTTCCCGGGATGATCGAATGGGCGCGGAGGTGTTCGGCCTGTTCCGTTCGCAACCGCTTCGTCTCGTGCGGCTTGAACGTGATTGGACGGCCATCGAAAAACATCTCGTACTGGGCATTCGTTCGGTTGTAGGCGTACCGAAATCCCTCCGGCAGATCCGGCAACGATGGGAGTTCGGGGACTGACGTTTGCTTCACTGTTACCTCGGCCATGACTTCCTCCTCTGTTGGCAGGACCGAGGGGGCACGAGGTGCGGACAGATTCGCCCTTCGGCAAGGTTTGCAGAGGCCGTGACCCCGCTCACCCTGACCCTCAAGAATCGTCTGTCCGCACCCCGCACAGCGCATCAGTCACCGCCTGCCTGGGTTTACGCTAACCTCCTTCCACAAGATTAGCGCAAACCCTTTAGAATCATCAAATTACGTGGGCAACAACAACGTCGCACGTAATTCCCGTGAGTTTGAACATCTGGTTTGGTTTCTCACCGGCAAACTGCTCGAAGCACCGGAACCAGGCATCCCAGGTATCGACCTGTGTTGTACTGAGATGCAAGGTGTTCCCATCCCGGTCCAGCCATCCCATCGGGCCGGGATACCGCTTGAGACTCCGGGTATCCAGTCCGATCATTTGCCCATAGGGGCAGAATGGGTCCTGATAGATGGGGATGGTCCCGAACCGCAAGCCGGTTTCCTTGTACGAGGCTGGTTTGGCCGCGGCAGTCCCGACATCTGGACTGCGGAGGTCACTGGCGATGTATCGCCGGTCAACTTCCGCCAACCGGATGAAGGCCCGCTTGACGGCACTCTCCACCCACAGTTCGTTGATCCGGGCGCCGCCGACCTTGTGGGCCACGTCAATGGCACGCTGAATAACGTCAGCGGACAGGGCACCGACTCCCGTAATGACGGTGGAGTTCAGGACATTAAAAGTCGTCCTGCTCAGGCCAAAATAGATATTCACCGCCGCACTATTGTCCACAATCCCGCCGACGCCCATGATGGCTTTCATGTACTCGGTTCCGCCGATGGTGAGGACGCCGGCTGTCTGGACAGCCTTGACCACGAAGTCGTTGTCGATGGTTGTCACGGTGGGGTTCAGTGTTACTGTGTTTGCTGTTGGAATCCCAGTGACCTCATGGGCGGTGGCAACACGCAGTCCACCACCGGGGATCACGAACCCGATCCAGTCCCCGACGTTCAGGAACCGCACCCCGTCATCGGCCCCAGCGATACCGCCGGGAGAATCGAGGGTCTGAGTCACAGCGGCGGCACCACCGTTTACCAAGGCCAGGACACCTCGGCCATCACCCCAGAGCATCTGATTCCGGCGAATGCGAAGGCCCTCCTGGAGGTCATCCACTCCGAGCCGGAACACGTCCGCGAATGCCCCCTCGGCTGACCGGGTGGCATTCAACACCTGTTCGGTGAAACTCAGTGGAGCGTGGTAGAACCGCTCGGGAATCATCAACCGCTGGATCTCGACACTGCCAGCCACGGGAATGGGTCCACCCTCTGCGGTGTACATCCCACCCCGGTTCCGGTTGACCTGGATGCCACGGACCTTGTAATTGCCGAGGATCGCCGTATCCGTGGTGTTCTCGAAGGAATCGAGCAACGGCGTCTCGTTGTTGAGCTGGTTCACAATGCCGGGTTCAACCTCCTCGTGGAGGAGGGCACCGACAGTGGAGGTATTGCTTGGCATGGTCTACCTCATTGCTCCCGCAGCCTAGCCATGGCGCGTTTGACACCCTCTGCGGCTGTCTGGGGAGCCGCTGGTGTTTGGGTTGCGACTGCCGCCCCTCCCCCACCGTGCGACTTGGGAAGGTGGGCGAGTTTTTCCTTGTCCGTTTGGATCTGGGCATTGGTCTTCCGGGTTGCTGCCGAAGTGAAAAGCTCCTGAACGCTGGTGAGTCCACGCTTAACGGCGGCCTCCGGATCACGGAAATAGAGTCGCTTGAGTTTGGGATTGCCTTTGATTTCGGCGGAAACGAGTTTTGCGACCCGCTCCACGTCCTCGGGTTTTGTGGACATCCCGAATTCCTTCATCAAATTCACCTGTGCTTCAAGAGCCTCTTCATCCAGACCCTCCGTCATCTCGTCCAGAATGTTTGCGGCCCGTTCCCCTCTGGCGATACCGCCGTCGATGTTTCGGATTTCGACCTTTGCTTCGGCCCTGGCTGATTCAAGTTTCTTCTGGTCGTCCGACTTCGCCTCTCCGGGTTCTCGGGCGCTTTCCAATCGTTCGATCTGAGCATTCAACCGACCTTCATAGGTTTGGAGTTGGGTTTTGAGGCCGGCGATTTCCTCGATACTGCCGTGGGCTTTGTACCGACCCAACTCCTCTATGGTCGTTTTCAGTTCCGTGACGAGTTTCTGGACGCGATTCCGTTGCTTCTCGTCCTTGATTTCCTCTGGGACGATAGGCTCTTCTGGAGTGACTTCAGTTGCAACCTCGGTTGCGGTGGACGACGTCGCTGTACTGTCCGGTGCATCTGGTGACATGACTCACTCCTTCCCGGCGGCGAACCCGGGTACTGCCATTGTTTCCGGTGGGCGAGTCCGGGTACTGCCCTATGGGCGCAAGGACGAATAGGGATTCGCCTTCGCCTTCTTCCGCTTGTTCTCGGTTGCGTAGAATTCCGCCTTCACCCGTTTCTCGCTGTACTCTGGATGCGCCTTCCGCATGGAAGCCATAACCTCTTCCCCATGGCCCTTGAAATACTTAGAAATCGGCATGTGTAACCTCCTCCAGAAACAAAAAACCCCAACCTGGTCACAATGACCAAATTGGGGCTCGGTTTAGTTCGTTGGCCCGATATTAGATTATGACTACTCTGCCTTCACGTGTTCCTTTACCACGCGATCCGCGTCAACGACCCGTCCCTCCGGCGACACGTTCAATTGAATCTGACACGGTTGTTTCAACTCCAACCACGCCTTGATGGCGACGAAGATGTTGGAGGGGATGGGGTCACTCATATCAGAGACCTATCCTTGCACCGCCATCCCAATTCGGACACGATAAAATCATACCCGCTTTCCGTTTCAATCCCGTTGACCTTGCATGCCAAATTCCTACTTCCGTAGTCATATTCAATGGTGAGGACCGCATCTTTTCGCATCACCAATTCATTCCCGTTTTTTAACTTCAGGGTAATCACTTCATGCTTTGGCCAAGGTTCACTCATACCCTCGCCCCCGTCCTTGGAAATAGGGCCAAGAGTGGCGTGTCACTGTTCAATTGCTTCACGATTCGCGGGAGAAAGGATCGCTTGAGCATCGAACTGATCTTCCCCGTAAAGTCATGGATAGCCGACGCCCGCTTTTCGCACACGCGACAGATGTACCGCGTTGTGAACTTTCCTTTCCTAAACCGAATCCATCTATGGCGTCGGTCCATTACACTCTTGCTCCCGTCATCACGTCCGGACTCGCATCTTGGCGTTCGTGGTCCAAGACACCTTCCTCCGTGTTGTAGTCTCCGTCTCCATTATCCCCACCGCCCCCACCGCCAGACGGTTTCTTCCCGGCAATCCGGGGGGCATTCTGCCCAGCCCGGGCCTGTTGATTCAGCATGTCCTCTCGGAGTGCCTCATAGTGAATCTGTGCCAAGAGGATAATGGCCTTCTTCTGGAAGTCCTGCAACGTCTCGAAGACCTCATCCAGGATGATGCTCTGTAATACCTCCAGGTGGACGGAATGATTATCAAAGGGCATACTCGCTATAATCGGCGGCGGCAATTCCTCCTCCGACCGCGCCGAGATGATCTGATCCACGATTCTGGCCGCCCTGATATAGTGTTTATTGTAGTCGGGCATGAGTTCGGGAATGCCAGCGGCCCGTAGGATCAGGTGTCGGACCTGGGGGTCAAACACGTTGATGACGCCTTCTTGGATGCACTGGCCTATCCGGGCCATCTTGGCTACCATCGTCATGGGTCGGCCAGGACCAACATCCACGTCAATATCCACCCCGCCGATCATCTCGGCCTTGCTGAATTTCTTCGTGGCCCACCGCCCGACGCCGAGACTGATGGTTCGGTCCTCGTCAGCCCACTCGCGCCAAATGTTGATATTCTGGCGGCTGACCTCCATCCATCCGAGTGCCCAGTTGGCCATGATGTTACTTTGCCCCTGCGAGGCGCGTTCATCCAGCATTTGCAACGCGGCGTAGGCGGACACGCCCCGGGGGGCTTCACCACGGGAGACCTCAAGGGAACCGAAAATCTCGTCCATTTCCTTTTTCCGAATTTCCCGGTAGTTGTAGATATCCGGCGGAACCATGATTCCCGCCGCTCGCTCAGGTTTGTGACCCGTGGCGAGAGGATTGTAGCGAATGTATATGCCGCCCTCTCCGGTGATTTTGGTCGGGTCTGACCCGTGCGGAACCGTCCATACGGCGTTTGCCATCCGACGATGGTGCAACTTGATAAGGGCATCCAGTTCGTTGATTTCCTCCTGGAGGGGAATGATATCATCGCAACGGGTGGAGGCCAGAACGCGACCCGGCACTTGGTCAAACTCTATGTGGGCCACGTTCAGCATTGGCATATTGCGCTCGTCATGGTACGGGTACGACCCGGATTCCGCTATCTTCTCCCCGATGATGACAGCATGGATTCCGCCTGGTGCCTTCGTCGGATGCGGGCGAATCCAGATTCGCTCTACGAGGGCGCGGTCACTCTCTCCTGTCGAGGCGCTTGTCACAGTTCCGCCACCCAGGGCGGTCATGGCAAGACTATCAAACAGGGTGGAATACGGGTCAGTCGCCCGGGAGAAGGCCACGGACTCCGCAAACTCATCCCCCCACCGTTCCGCAACCCAAGACTTATCCATAGTCCGGGCAATCCGCACATAGGGAGATTTATGGAAGCGACCGCATTGCGGATCGAACCGGGTAGTAAAGACATTCTCCAGTTCGATCAGGTGGCGTCCTCGGGGATACTCCAGCCCGATTTTCGTGCCGTTCGGATCTACTGCCGGCTGGAAATTCGGGACGGGTTCGTGGACCAGTCCGCCCTCGGGACCGATACCCACGGGTGTCATGGACCCACACTGCGGGCAGACGTTTCCCACTTCCTGGATGTCCTTCGGCATGGAGACCTTGCCGCAATCAAGGCACCGTTCGGCCTGAACAAATGTAGTCCCAGTCTCGGGGCTGTTATCGTAGGTACTCACGGGGAACACATTAGCCGTGAGAGCCAACCATCGGGCAGCGATGGGTTTCAGGGACCGGATGTCGGCCTCTTTCTCAATGGCGGTGTTTACCCGATCAGCGACGGACGCAGCGACGTAGTCAGCCTCTTGGTCAGAACCCGGACCCCATGTGATGGGTGGTTTAAATCCGATCAACTTAGAGGCCAAATCGTTGATGAGAGGCTTGACCCTGTTCGTCACTGGACGCGGCGTATCCTTGCTAAGACCCAATGGTCGCCAGAACTGCGCGACGGAACTATAGACGAGGCGCTGGATGCCCATAAAGAACAGGATATTCCTCCAGGCGGCCATCTCCACGGCATGCCAGAAGGTACGGTTCGCCTGGGCGATATCCTTGGCGTATTGGATAATGCCGCTATGATCGTCTGGACCGTTCGGGTAGTTGAATGCCATCTAATTCATCACCCATTCCGGACTCACGTCCTCGCCTCCTGCGCCAGGACCACTCCGACCCCCAGTCGCTTCATATCGGCCTCAATCCGTTCCACTTCCGCTGGGTCCTCCTTCAGGGGATTCTCATAACTGACTGGCGGTATCTCCAACTGTGGACTCACGGGAGGGACGCCCCGCATAGCCAGGAGGGCATCCACGGCGTTGTCGGCCCGCTGGCGTTCGCGGTCGCAGTCTACACGTTTTCTTTGAAGTTCGTCATTCAGTTCCTTCTTCACCCATTCCAGGAATTCCAGTTGTGCCTTGAGAGATTCCACACGTTCAATGATTCCACCATATTTTTCCCGGTCCTTGCCGGTAAGGATTCTCATGGCGCGTATGACTCCACCACCAGTTGCTCTTCCTCCAGTGGATTCGGTTCAAAGATACTTTCCAGACTCCGGCCAGTCGCTCGATCTTCCGCTTCCCGCCGTTCTTTCTGCCACTCTCCCCAAACGAGTTTGGTACGCATTCGTTCAACGCGCTGTTCTATCGTTTCGCCCAGGTTCTCGTCCGGGACCGTCGCCTCTGGAATATCAACGGGGGCCAGCGAAGCATAACCAGCAGCTTCTAACCAGTGATCGTTTCGGTCTATCGGTTTTCCTGGGTTCTTTTCATCCCACTCATAGGCGAGGATTTCTCGCTTGCCATTCGGCACGCGACCCCGCATGAACTTCATCTTGCGGGTTTGAAGTAATTCTGTCATCCTGATAATGCGTGCCGTCACTTCGGGGTCAGTCGAGTAACTGGAAAATAATCCTTCGTCCAGGAGTTCCTTGGCGACCTGTTTCTGGTCCCGGCCCCGCATGATGATGGCGTTGCGTCCGTTCAACTTGCTCTTGATGTATCCAGCCCGTTGTCTGATCGAGTGGACCTCAGTGTCAAAAATCTCCCCCCACCAGTACAGCGTCTCGCCCTGAGAGAATGCCAGACCCCCATCTTGGCGGGTGAACAAGGCGGTTCGTGGACTGTAGGACCCGAACACAATGACCGTGGGGTCGCTTCCCCCACCTGCGCCGTGGTCGTATCCGACCACATGGGTCCAGTCCCGTGGAATCTCGAACGGTTCGCATTCGTGGACGGTGGGGTCGAAGGGGTAGACGAGGCCCGCATACGAGGCCGCTTCCCCGCCGAACTGCTCTGCGAACATCGGGGCGGGCAGTCTCCGGCGGGCCTTCTCGATGACTTCCGGCGGGTACTCGCCCGTGTGCAGAACATCTCCGAACTCAGGCACGTAGGAGACCTGGCAACTCCAGTAATCGGGGTCGTAGTCCGGGTTTGGTTCACCGGCGAGGATTTCTCTCCGACCGTCTTTCCAGGGACCCCAGATGCCGGATTTCGGCTTCATCGGGAAACTGGGCACCGCGAAATCCTGCCAAATCCACCCGTACCCCTTATGTGTCGTGCCGGTGAAGACCTTGCCGCGTCGTCTCTCAACACGACCATACAGGTAACGGTCATACAAATTCTCGGTCAGTTTCGATGCTTCAGCCAGAATCACCACATCTAGTTGCTCGCGCCGGAGATTCTCAGGGTTCTCCGCCGAGATTACCTGGACCCAGGACCCGTTCCGCAACTCCGTGTGCATATTCCCACCGCGAATATCAAAATGTTTGCGGCGTGCCGTTCGCAGGAGTCCGAGACCGGCGAGATCCTGATACAGATACCCGTACTCCTTGGAGGCGTCCTGATATGTAGCTCCCACGATCCACAAGTGCGTATCCGGGAGCATCAGGTACGAACCGACACTCCGGGCTATATGATAGCTTTTCCCGTCTTGTGGCGGCGCGAAGTAGGAAACGAATCGCTTCCCCGCGTCCACCGCCTCGTCCATGAGCCGCTGGCCGAGTTTGGGTACATAGGGTGGGTCGAGTTTGGCGTACCAGTTCGCCCGACCGAGCGCCAGAAAATCAGGGGGATAGTCGGAGAGGGGCATTAGGTTTTCGTCCATTCCATCCGCTTCGTATCGCGGATAAAATCCCTCAACGCATATACAGAATGTCGCAGATCGCAGGCTTCCTCGCCTATGGTCTTGACCTTTTCCAATTCCACGTAGTCCACGAATTCTATCGCACACCTGATGAGGACAGCGACTCGCTTCAGATACTGTTCATGCCATTCGGCACACGATTGAGCGGGGGGCATCGTCAGTCCTTCACCTTGGCTTCACTCACATTCCGCGACAGAAACTCGTCGTAGCATCACAAACAGTACACGCGCCGGACCTCGGGTTGCCCCGCAATCCACAGGTCAATCCACAGGTGCATAACGGCCTCAGAAATGTCTCCATGCTTTGACCAGTGATACGACCGGGCAACGATGTTTATGGAATCCTCGACTGTTACGGTTTCGCCATAATCACTTGGAACGGGTTGGTCCATCACTCGGTCTCCTCTATCCGCACCGCCTCTACAGGTTCCTTTGGAACAACTGCCTTCGGGAAAATCTCCTTGAACAGGCTCATAAACTCCTCGTTCCCGCTGATCTCATGCTTCTGTGCCGGCGAGAGTCCGGCCGCGGACGCAAGGAGAAACTGCGCCGCAGAGTTCCGGGTCCGTTTGTCCTCGTTGTGTGGACTGGCCAACTCAATCTGTGCCTGAAGGGCGACCGGGCACGCTTTCAGCGCGTCCACCTGCACCGACTTCGCCAAGTTCTCCTTCGCCCACATCAACTTTCTCATCCAGGAACTTTGGTCCAGGCAGGTTTTGACGGCTAGGAAGGTTTCCTCACTGGGCATCGCTTGCGGCCCCAGTTCCTTCCGCGCCAACGCCGTTGCCAAGTGCTTCGGCCCACGCACGCCGGCGAGCCAGAGGCGGACAAGTTCGTCCTCAAGTTCAGTAGCGAGGGCTTCGCGGACCTGAGCGATGGGGTCGAGGGGTTCGGTCATGTCAGAGACTCCTCACGTTTCCGCCCGTCAGAATATAGGTAAAAATGTTTGTGTTGCTTGAAGTCGTTGTCGGTGTGTTCAGTGTTGAAGCGGAGTAAGTAAAACATCTGGGATCCACGGGTTCCTCTAGCCCCAGCACCCGCTCACGAAAATCCAACAATGCCTGCCGGACTGAACGGTGATACCAGGTAAACCACCAGCCGGTAGAATGAAATCCCTCGAAGACGACCGTTGTGCAGCGCCACGGTCCCCACGGTGGGGCTTTTGTTCCCCGATCAAATGGGAAATTCCATGGCCACCACCAGATCCAGCCGAGGACCCAGATAGGTTTCATGCCGTTGCCCCTTTGGCCACATTTTCGGAGGGCCGGTCTCCGGGTTCTACTCTGATCTGCCATTCAGGAGGCAGGATTCCTTGGAGTGCGTTCCACAACCCAATCGCGGATTCATCCAACGTCACTCCCTCGGGAACGGAGATCACACGGTCGGGTGAAATGATAAGGACGGGCTTGCCGCCGGTGTCTTCGGTCATGGCAAAGATTCTTTTCTCCTTTTCCAAAGTCTCCCGACACATCGCCTCTACCTTCTTGGACAAATCGCAAGCGGCGTAGTGATGCCCAAATCCAAGAGGAAGTAGGTTGGGATCACGATAATGCTCCACCTCCGTATTGAACACGAGAGCACAAGTACACTTTACTGTCTCCAGTTCGATATTGAACTTATGGAGTCCTTTGAATGACTCAACGATGTGCATGGTCATACCGTGGCCTCATACACCTCACCGCTGCACTTCGGACAGCGAATTCCGAAGTGGGGCACGAGACAGCGCCACTCGAAGGGGAAGTCGGGGGGAGGAACGGGATCTAGAAGTGTGAGAGTTACTGGAATCAGATCGACCCGCGAAGAAGTATGGTCACAGGCGTTTTTGTCTTGCGATGCCGAGGAGGGGGTAGCCATGGCCATGAGAGGTGGGACGCCGGGGGGGGTGGGGCCGGGGGCCGGTTCCATGGGGTCGCCAATGTGGAGAAACCAGGTCTCCATAGTTTTCACAAGCCCAATTTCACAGTCTGTGTATTATCAGACATCTTACTATAGACCCCATGTTAGCGCGTACTTAGCAACCAGCCTTTGTGAAACCGTGATTATCTCATGCTCGTTTACCACATGTTGTGGTATCGGATGAGCCCCAGATCATCTTGAGGTCATCCACAGCGAGCTGGTTGCCGGCTCCAGACCTGTGCCGAGATGCTATCCAGACCTCGCCCCTTGACCTGTCTTGGCGTTTCGGGCGAACGCAAGAGCTTGGAAAGCACTCTCACTTGCTTCCCCGGTTGTTATCTTTTTGGATACACCCCTGATTGCTTTCTTTCTCCCGGGGATCTCCCATTTGTCTAACTCGTCGGTCAGGGCGAACAGGCCAGCTATCGGAGTAACATGCACAGGCAACCCTAAACCCCTGTATTTGTTAAGCGTCCGCAGGTTTTTGATCCGCATGTACCCCATAATCTCCCGCCTACCGCTCAGTCTCATGGTGTCTCCTTTCGGATACACTAGTCCTTTTTTGTCCGTTGTCAAGAGTTTTTTTGTCGGTTGAATCCCATCTTATTCGCTACCCTTTCTATCGTGTTTTGTAGTTCCCCAGCGCCGGCGCTCCCATCGGGAGAGCTGGCCGGCGATGGCTCCTTTGTTGTTTTCTCCGGAATCTTCTGGAAATCTCCGGAGGCTTCCTTTCCTCCTTCCGATCCTATCCCTTCCAATCCCTTCCGATCCAATCCGTGTGGAGTCTCCTTGTGGAGTCCTCCGGAGTCTCCGTGTGGAAGGTTCTGGAATCCTCCGGAATCCTCCGGAGGCGCAGGCAGTTTCGACGGGGTTGGGTGGCTTATACGCTGGTGATCGCGCCAAGATGGGAACCAGACATATCGGATAAAATCAACCTCATATAACTTCATTAGCCCGGTTTGGGCGATTGCCTGGATCGCGTCCTCCACGATTTCCGTGGTAACATCCGGATGGTAGGCGAACGCCCAGACCCGCACTTGTTCAGGATCGCACACCAGACGACCCTCATCATCGGCTTGGGTGATACACGTTGCCCAGATCCGGAACTGCCGGTCACTTAACCTGCCGACCTTGCGATGCTGGGGAGCTTCAGGTTTGATCGTTCGAATTCGTGGCATTGTGTCCCTTTCTTAGTGTCCCATGCGTCCCAATATGTCCCTTGACAGTTTAGGTCATACGCACAAAAACATATGGTTACGAGGATTTTTCCCGTGCCGATCATGGTATCCACTTTGCACGTACTGCTGGTAGCAACGCACATCGAACCGGAGGAAAGAGCCATGATGCTCCCAACAATCCACCTGAACGGAACATCGGCGGAAGAATTGTTCAATCAAGTGCTAACTGCTGGCCATGCAGTGCGAGATGCCGTATCAGCCCTGGTCAAGGCTACCCCAAGTGCCCGGGACTACTACGTGCAGGGCAACGGTGCCTTTGCGGTAGCAATCGAAGAGCATGGTATCCGGGTCGAGAAACTCCAGTCCGTGTATCGGGAGCTTGAGGCACTGGCCATCCACATTCAGGACAATAGCTAACCGACCGAAGGATTAAGGAGAAAGAGCCATGAAAACCTACGCAACCTTGACCGACAGTGAACGGGATACCATCGTAACCGAATTCAAGCGGTACTACGGTTCAGAACCGAGCCAGGTACGAGATCCGCTTCATGCTGCCATCATTGCAGCCAATGCAGCCCTGAAACTGACCATTCGGCAATTGAATAGCCGTGCCGGGTCTGAGGCTTTCGCGGCCGCGGTCACGGTTCTGGTCTTTCGCAAGGTCCTAACCGTCTCCTAACCTACTCTACCGGGCCGCGCATGGTACACGCGGGAAAGGTGAGACAATGAAAGTCATCAAAACGGAACGCAAGGACACGTCAAACGGCACCGATTACTACGTCACTATCGGTTTCGGTTCGGTGGATGCCAACGTCCTCACCGCGAAGCGCGACGGTTTCATTGACCGCGACGAAATGCGCCAGAAAGTGCTCGACCTTGTGACCAAGGCTTTGGATGCTCTTGTGTGAGCCACCCCCGCAAGGGGGCGTAAACCCCACATCCGGTGGAAGGCCGGGTGAGAAGGAGACAACATGACCCCCGTGATGAAGGTCCGAGAACTCGTCCCAGGATACGCGAAGATCGAGGCAGGCGATCCGCGCCCGACCGGACAAGGTAAAGTGCGGATCACCTGCTCGCGGGAGATTGCCACGCTTATGGTGCCCGTGATTGGCGACGCAATTGACGAATCCTGCTGGGCCATCTATGTCAATGGAGACAACCGCCTGCTGGCCATCTACCGGATCTCAGAAGGGGGGCCGACTGATGCCGGCGTCTATCCGGCGAAGGTCTTTCGCGGCGCCGTCCTCGTCAATGCTGCTGCTGTGATCCTCGTCCACAATCACCCATCCGGCGAGATAAACCCCTCAGCGGCAGATCGAGGCGTCACTGAGGAGTTGGTCCGGGCTGGGGACTATATCCGGATTCCCTGCGTTGACCATATAATTCTTGGAAACCAGGCGCACTGGTCGTTTGCCGATCACGGTTTGATTGAGGAATACCGGCGCAGAAAGTAGCCGCCCGCGAGGGCAGGAGGATGGAAGATGAAAACATTTACGGCATGGGGGCAAGTGTGGGAAGGGGAGGAAATCTACTCCCGCCGCACAGGGGAAGGCCCCGAAGATGGCTTTACTCTGTACCAGCTCGTTAACGGCGAATATATCGCCGTACCGTGGGCTGGAGGGTCCGCGGCATGGATCGCGGACAAGGAAGGGAATTCGCAAGAGTAACCTCTTCCCCGCCGTTGCCGGCGGGCACCCGCAAGGGCAGGAGGACGCCATGAACCACACTCACAAACCAATGCAAGGTACTCAGTGGGGTTACGGGGCTGGCACCGTTGCCCCAAATTGTCGGACTGGGATGCGCGGGAAGCCCTGCACAGCGCAGGGAGCACATATCAGCATCCAGTGCCGCTGTGGGGCTACCGGAGTCATCTGTCCTCAGCAGAAACGCATCACATGGCATGAGGAGGAGACGCCATGAGATTCGTCAGAGAAATGGAAGTCACTTACCGTTGCTTGCCCATTGGCGATGAACAGTCCTGGATAGGTAATAAGATCACATCCTCGAAAGATGTTGCGACTTTGTTTCGCTCGGCTAGGATCTTTGATGGTCAGATTGACGAATCCTGCTGGATTGTCATGGTGGCGGGCGACAACCGGATCCTCGGACTGTACCGCATCAGCGAAGGTGGCCCGACTGATGCAGCAATCTATCCCGCCAAGGTCTTTCGTGGCTGCATCCTATCGGCCGCGGCCGCATTCATCCTCGTGCATAACCATCCGTCGGGATCGGAGATGCCATCGGCAGGTGATAGAGCCTTGACGGAAGAATTGGTCAAGCTCGGGGATATGATGAGAATTCCGTGCATGGATCACGTTATCTTGCCAAACGACTCTGAAACATCGTGGTCTTTTGCGGATCATGGGCTTATCCAGGGATACGTCGGATATGCGACGAGACCAGTGACAAAGGAGACACCATGAGCCACACACCTCTTTACATTTCAATCCATCGTAATGTGCAGTATCGACCAGGGAATCAACTGTCGCTCGTTTCTGACCCTGTAGATGATTCCCGGGTCCTTTACGTGCCACTTCCTGTCGTCAAGGCCGCCCCTGCCCTGCTGGCGGCGTGCGAGGCCGGATTGAAGGAATTGACGGAAACCCGTCGTTTGCTTTGGCATAATGACATTTACGGGCCGGTACAGTTCAAGATGAAAGCCGCCATCCAGGCGACGGAGGGCACGTCATGACCGAACGAATCCTCTCTGCCCCGCTTCCTGGCGGATGGGTCGTGGAAGTGCGGGTCTACGTTTGTGATCTCTGCGGGCACGGTCCTTGGATTCAGCGCAAGCAAACTGCACAGGGATCGCCACGAATCTGTCCGAAGTGCAAGCGGACGGATTGGAATAGGCCCAAACCACCTGCCAAAGAATAGACCGGGCCGGCGCAATACCGGCCCGGCCTGCGTCCCTAGTGTGCCTCTAGGGACCTAGCGGGGAGCTGAACGGAGACACAGCCGGCGTCACCCGGACGGGCCTCTGGTTTTCCCGCTAGTCATTGTGTTTCGATTTTCAAAGAGCAGCCCACAGAGAATCGCCAGGATGTAGGCGGCAAGGATGCTGGCGATCATGTCGTCATCGAGGGACATCATATCTTTCGCCACAACTTATTCACCCATCCGAATCCCCACCGCATGGCAACGCAACGCCAGCCGGGACTAGGACGTGTCGGGTACCACATGAAAATCACTGTCATATCCGCAACTGTTCCGCCTTCGGCCTCTCGACGAAAGGGAGGCGACCCTGTTTTACGGCATATTCCACCTGCTGGCACGCAATCTCGAACGACCGCTCCTCCCGCTCGATGCCGACCGCCGGAATCCCAAGGCGGGCCGCCGCGACCAGCGTTGTGCCGCTTCCCATGAACGGGTCAATCACGGGGGCGAGTCCCGGCATGTTCGTCAGTCGCAAGAGATATTCCATGATCGGTAGCGGCTTAACAGTCGGATGATCGTTCCGTACACAGTTGACCGTTCGGCCCTTCTCGTCTATGTGCGTCAGGCTATTCTTGTCCTTGCACTTCGCGCAGGGGATGAATCCGCGCAGGCCTTCTTCCCGCTCGCTGCGGTCGGCTTTGGCCGCATAGAAGAACCGGGACGCGCCGCCGGAGTCGCCGAATCCTAATCCCCTTACTTCCGGCCTCGCTTTCATTCCGTACCCACGATCACGCGCTCCACACCCGGACCACCCGCCTTTTGATTCACCTAACTCCCCGCTCTGCTCATCCAGCATCCGCACCGGGCAATCTGGAGTGCAGTTCCATAGCTCTCTGGCCTCTGGAATTACCTTGTGTTCTGCGGATGCTGTAGATTCCTTGCCGTCGCGGTAGTGCGACCAAAGCTTATTTCTCCCACCCCCAGCGTCGCGGTATCCTTCGGTCATCCCCACCAACTCGCAGTCTTCGGTGTGCGACAGGATCACATTCGCGGGCCAGCGACCGGAGGGATGTGAATGCGCGATACCGTCGCCGATCAATATTTTCTTGCCAGATCCGCTTCCGAAATTTCCACCGCGCATGTCATCGCGCTCACCTATTCGCGTCCACGGTTCTGCCTCAATCCTCCCCCCGTCAATGTTCAGCCCCGCCACCCCATGCTTCAGCGCATTCTCGGCGAAGGTGCCGTCGAGCGGCTTCATGGCAAGGATGATTGGCTCCCAGGCGGGCTTAAGGGCCGTGCCCCAGCCGGACCATTGACGGGCGGCATCGGTAATAGGAATATCCGAACGATGGACGCTAGGCGTAAAGCCCCCGCCATAACGAAGATCCGTCCCGACACCACCGCCCGCGACTTTCTGGCGCTCCGTCCCCGCCGCTTTGTCAATCGCTTTGCTCACATCCAAGGACTTTGGGAAGCCCGAGCCATATAAGAATATCAGGCAGTCTCGAATCTCGAAGCCAGCATCTTCCAGGGCGCACGTCAGCCGATGGAAGGTCCGTGTGCCGCCGAAGGCGAGGAGGGGGGCACCGGGTTTGAGGAGGCGGAGGACTTCGACGGCCCAGGCGTAATGCCAAGACTGCATCTTCCGCGACTGCGCCTGCCGAGAGTCAACGCCGGCCGCTTGAAGCGGCTTCCCCTTGACATGCCATTCTGGAACTGGACAGACACACTTGCGTGCCCCTCGCATCCTTCCTCCGCACAGGGAGCACGTCGCATTTGCTGTATCGCCCGAGCCAAACGACACCCACGGGGTTGTACGTTCTCCAATGCCGGGTTGTGAGAAGCCTCCTCCCGTCCTCCAGGCATCGCCGTCGAGCTTATCCCACTCCTTCCCCATGAACTCCAAGCCGTACGGTGGATCCGTCAAACACCGGGCAAAGGAGGCATCGGGCAGCGTCAGGAGAATCTCCAACGCATCGCCCAGATATAAGGTATATTCCCCGATGACGACGGGATCAGTCACTGCTCCCACACATCGCGCAGGATCGCGTCAGGCATCACTCCACCTTACGGGCACGGATAAAATTCTCGATCTCGTGCAGCATGTCCGCTATAGATCCGTGCCACTCATCACGCCTCCCGAAGTCACGGACTACCTTCGCATCCTCTTCCCTCACCGCCCGCGCGTGGGCGAGGATGGCATCCTCTACTCGGCAAGTGAGGCATATTTTATTCTCGGGTGTCAGCCGTCCGAGGGGTCCGCATCGACACGGACCACAGATTTCCTTGGCCCGTTCGCGGGCGCTCATCGCGGCTCCTTCGGTATTAACTGCATTGTTTCCCCGTGACACCTCGGCCAACCACGGCGTAGACAGTCCGCACCCTTGACGGTCTGACTATTCCCGCAGGTCTTGCACCGTACCTGGCACAGTTCGAGTCCGGCGGCCTTAGCTACCCGGCCGTGGATTCCTGCCAGATGCCTGAACTCGCCGGTAAGTTTTATCATCGCGGCTCCTTCGGCCTCTTCAGCAGCCCCGCCTTCCGCGCCACGCCGAGGGGGAGATCCTCCCACCCCCACTCGGCGTTAATCTTTACTTGACTCATCCGACGTACTGCCACTCGACGGAATCTCCGGTTCGCTTTGATTTCCCGATTGCAATTGGGACACGTGTCTAGGAATCCATTAACGTTGAGGATGGTGCTATCCAGGAGGCAGCGGTACATCCATTTACCTTTCACTGGGTAGAAATAATCTCCGTGGCAATCTCGGTTCATATGGCCTCACTTTCGCCAAATCCAATTGCCCAGCCGGATGCAACTCATCCAGCAACCGCTGATTGTGCAACTCGCAGATGTACTCTGCCGTGGTCATGTCGGGGTCATGGTCAGGGGTGAACCCGACGAAACACACCACCGCTGAGGTTCCCTGCACTTCTATCACGGCTCCCGCGTCGCGGTCGTGCCAGCAGGTCCAAACAGCATGGAAACGGTCGGGACAGGTCATCACACCTCCACGACGCGACAGATCATGCCTTGTCCATGAATTCCACCAGCAGCGCCTTGCGGCAGTCCTCCACGCTGTCACACCAGAAAGCAATAACGCCCCCCCGTTGTGCCGCAGACAGCCACGCCTCTTGCTCCGGGCTCGGTCGCTCCCCAGGGCGCTTGACCTCAACCTCAATATGTCGTCCGGTCTTGCGATCCCAGCCCCACAGGTCGGCCATTCCTGGCTTACTGAACCGAATAAGCCGGGACTTGCCCTTATAACTGCCGACCATGGCGCCGGTATTGCGCCGAAACACCACGAATCCCTGCGTGCTGAGGTAGTCCATGACGGCCTTCTGGATGTCGGATTCACGGGCAGGCGGAAGAGGTTTCATGGCTTCGACGCCTCCGCAGTCTCGATTGGTGCCAACTTCGGCCTCACCTCCACGATATTCCCACAACACCGGGGCCAACCGATGCGAAGGTAACAGGCAGCACCAAGCATGGTTTCCTCCACGGACTTACCGCAGTAAGGACAGGTGATGACGGCACCATGCGGGAAGAATTGCTCTGCAATCTTGACCATGAGGTCGGCGGTGGTCATGGCGTCATCTTGTCGAGTGCGGAGAGGGCATCCAAGAGGGCCGGGGCATATTTGTAGTCGGGCTGGAAGCAGGGACGCCCTGTGCCGTCGATCCCCACGGCATCCCGAGCCGCCTCTATCACCCGCTTCATCGCCGCAATCCGCGCCCACGCAGCATCGCGCTCACTCCCCACGCGCAGCAATGTTTCCTCTCGATCTTTCATCTGCTGATGCCACGACTCGGCTTCTGCTTGCGCAGCGGCGATTTGCCGGGTGGCGATCACGAGGTCTGCGCGGCATTTTTCAGCATCATCGTAATAACCGTCTCGGGACTTTTCCATGACCGCGAGATCACGTCTCAACATTGGGCACGGCGCAGTACCATGTTCCAGTTCCCGGCAGTAGAAACAATACCGGATAGCCCTATCACCCGTTCCCTCGTTCATCGGCCTGCTTCCTCCCAGCCTTTCAGTAGATCAAGAGCGCCGACCTCATTACCGTGGTATGCCCGAATCCACTTCGCTAGATTTCTCGCCGCCTCGTCGCGGGCGCGGAGGCGGCTGAGTTCTGCGTCTTTCTCAGTGCATCCCGCGCATTCAGACTGCACCGCCTCTGCCGTTGCGGCATCCAGACGGCCCTTCTCGGCCTCGGCCATGACAGTAAGGGCCGTGTTGCGGGCACTTAGAGAAGCAGGTTCGGCGGGCATGTCGAGGCCAGGACATGGCAACCAATCCTGACCCACTGTCACTCCGTTCCCCAAATCCCGATAAATCGGAGTCAGGATGCTCCCGCAGCATCCCTCGCAATGTCCGTTCATGGTCGCTCCTCTAACTTACGGGGCGCAGAGGCCCTGCTTATTTTGCGCCGAGGTCCCACCAAGACTTCAAAATCTTCCTCAGATCATCCTTACACGCTTGGCATAGTTCGAAGTACTCGGGGTAATAGCGTGGTTTGAACAAATCCATCACAATCGAAGCATCGCCCAGTTTCGACGGAATTCCTGTTTGGTACTCTTTACATCGGTCGCAAAGAAAGGCTTGTCCCATTATATTCTCCTCTTGAGACTATCTGCCGCCACAAGTGCTGGCGCTGGCCGGCATTCTACGGCCTCGAATCCGGATGGCCCCGTATCCATCCCCACCCACGCCGTAAGTTACCCAGGACCGCATCGCAGCGCCAGCAATCTTATTCCAAACTTTCCCGTATCCTCTTGATCTTGACTTGTTTCAGTTCGTACACACCGATCTTCTCACCATCTGAGCCGATTCCATCCATTTTCTCCGATACCAGTAGATATTCCTCGTCCCCCTCACGCTCCCACTTCACATAGACCACTCTCGGCAAGCTCTTCATCATGTTCTCCTTTTAGTACCAACTCGATTGTTAAAAACACAGGGGGGAGCCGACTCAAAGCCGGTTTCTTTCAGGCAATCTGCCACTCCCCCTGGGGCTGAATCAGACGGCTGGCCGTGGCTAGGGCCTTGGCGCGGGGGTCGCTGTACCCAACCATCTCTTTGGGGCATACCCCCTTGCTACTAACCTAGCCCCGCGGCTTTTCGCCACAGTCAGCCGCCCTCATGCGCATGGCTACTACATTGCCCTCCCTAGCCTGCTACATGCGAGTCCATCCGGCATCCTCGCACCCTCGCCATGCGCCCTCTTATCCCTCCCACCTCCACCTTCTGATTCTTCGCCCATGATTCCCGGGGATAGCGGACTGCTCGCTGCCTACGCATACCCACCCGTGCCCCCGGAATACGTTGCCCCATGCTGAAGGGTGCCTTGGTTTCATGCGCCATAGACTTGCGTAAGTTCGCAATCGGTCTGATGTTACCCATCCTTTCTCCCCGCTCATCCGTTTCGCCACCGTCCGGATACACGAGAGGAACCACGCATCGCGGGCCTCGTTGCGACTCATCCCCCGCCGTTTCCTGGCGAGGCCACTAGGCAGGTCAAGGGCGAGTTGGGCGGTCATTACGCCTCCGACTGTTCAGTCTTTGGCTTCTCCACCCGGGGCCGACCAGGACGGCGGTGGGGAATGGGCAGAACGTCAGTCCCTTCGACGTTCTCGCGTAACTCCCTAAGTGCCTGCCAGTCCCTCTCCGGGAGTGCTCGGATCTTGGCGTACAGGACTGCGAAATCCAGCTTGTTCATTTTTCGGCTCATGGTGTCTCCCTTCTCCGGCGTTACCGGCCCCGAACGTCACTCGCCGGTTGAGCGACTCACCGGCCCACCCCTTATAAGCACGGTGTCGGGGCCGGGGGGGATTACTTCTTTTCCGTCAGGGCCACCTTGCGTTTATCGTGCTCACGTTGGAAAGACACCACTTCCTCACCTGATAGATGTTCGGATGCCTCTTTGAGTTCGTTGTGGATGTGAGAAAGCCCCTCAAGAGAATCAGCGGCGGCGATCAAATCGGCCCATATTTGCGGTGGCCTTAGCCACAGTCGAAGTTTCCGCAATCCTTCTCGAAGATCCGACGATTTCATGTTCTCAACGGCAGTCCAAGACCGTGTACCGAAGGCATCATAGACAAGTCCCGTCTTCTTCTTTTTCTCCTCGGCAGACTGACCTGGAATCGCGGCAACCAATTCACCTTGGATCTCCTCGGCCAAGATAGTCTGTTCTCTCTTCTCCCGTTGCCATTCCGTGTCGCCGGCCTCATCAGCGCCAGTCTTGGTTTTGGATGCCGTGTCCACTGGTGCATAACTGCCCGGTTTGAGTAACTGGACGTGTGGACCGAAGAATGCCCAGACCGCAGCCAACTCCTTGTCGCGGCGCTTGGCATCCGTTGGCGGAACCGTGGGGAAATCGCAGGTCGCGCCGTCAATGACCCCGAACCGATCTTTCCAGACCGTAGCACGGCGGACAAAATGCGTGACTGGTTCTAGGATCTGCTCCCGGTTCATCTCGACTAGCAAGCTCGGTTCGTACCCAAAGTTTTTTTCGGTCTGCATCCGAACGCCGGTGACGTTCAATTCCTTGCGTCCGGTCTCTTCATTCTTTTCCATCTCGTAGATGTCGCCAGCGCGGCCACACACGATGATATGGAGTTTACTGTTGAGATAGAAATCCGTCCACTTCCCCCACATCGGTTTGATCTTGCCCCAGTCCTGAAATTCCAATTCGCGGGGTTTCCAGTCCTTCGCAGCTCGTGCCTTGTTGATGTCTGCCTTGAAAGACTCCTTTAATTCTTCCCAAGGGTGAGCAATGCTATCCACGAGGAGCACAGAGACGCCAACCGCTTCTGCTTCTTTACCCGTCGCCAATAAATCATCGAAGGAGCGGGCGCGAATGCCGAGGAGGTCTTTGCCTGTTAACTCCCTAATGCACGGGGCGATGAACTCAGATCCGCCCTCGGTGTCAAACATTGCGATAGGTCCTTCGAGTCCGAAGTATCGGCGTGAGGAGAGAGCCAAGAGCATGGCCGTGTAGGTCTTGCCAGATGCTGTGAATCCAAGGAAACCCGCCTTCAAGTATCCCTGACCATCCCCTAGAGGTTTTAAGAGGGACATGAATTCCTCCTTCGTATCCTACCAATTTCCGCCAGCAGTATCCGCCTCTCCGAAAGTGCAAGGGCCGCACAGACCCGTTTCCTTAACGGTTGGACCCTGACCGCACACTTCACACTTCCCTTCCCAGTTCGGTTCGGATGATTCGTCAAACACCGGGGCCTTCCCGCCATTCTGACAGGCGATGCACGTCGGCGTGACTGGAGGTCTCGCAATTCGCTTTGTCTGCGCCCCACAGAGCGAGCGACCATCGTTGCCCGGTAGATGAATCTTACTCATATTTGCTCCTTTGCTCGGCGGTCGAACCATTCCTGCCATCCTCGGTCAATCAGTTCTTGGAAGCATTCCCCGCACAGGTCCATCTCGTCATCTACTTCTCGGAGTCCGCATCTATGACAAAGAACCGTGGTCAGTTCTGATTGAGTCGGCATTCACGCTACCTTCTTTTTCACGCTGAATTCTGGAATCACTCGATGCTCGTTAAAGTAGTCCAGCAGTTGATGATATAAAACGTCCCGGTCCTTCTCTGCGTCTGGACATTGCCGAATCGCGGCGTCCAGTTTTTCCATGATCGCATTTCGAAGCGAGTTGGGAACTATTACAAGCATTCACATTACCTCCTTCTTTGCCATTTCCAGGTATTCGTCCTGGGCCGTATACTCCGGATCGAAGATTGGTCTCAGACATGCCACTAGCACCATGATTCCGCAAGCTGGGCATTTCCATCGGTCGGAATGGTATACATGCCCGTTCCCAAAATCCGCACCAACTGCGTTCTTGTGGCAGTCCATCTCGAGGCGGCATTGCACGCAAACGATCATGGTCCCTCCACCCGCGTCAACGCATCGAAATCGTCAAAACAAAGATCAAAGGTAGTCCCGCCTAGTTGATTCGCCTGTTGGAAATGCGCCTCGCAGAATCCGGCGAGAGGAAGATCAGGAGCAAGTTGCGCGACGATTGTACTGGGCGGAGAAATGCATCCTTTCACATTACAACGGCGAACGTGCCAGTCTATAAGAAGGGGAATCATGGCGAGGCCGCCAAGTTTATCATCTCGAATGATCGTCATGTTCCCTGCACTGACTTCAGGATCTCCGTCAACGAGCATCCCTTCACCAATGCGCAATAACCTTCGGTTTGCGCATAAATCGCTAATTCGCGATCTGCTGTGAACAGAATTGCCCGCACACCTGCGTGTTTGGCAATCCCAAGCAATGCCAGACCACATTTCCCAACGGCACCGCCTAACCCGGATGGCATATTGCCGTCAAGAATAGCAAGGTCAGGTTTGGAATCCAAAATCATCTCAAGTGCTTCAATTGAGGTCTTCGCCTCAAGGATCGTATTGCCTCGATACAGGACCGCCCGTAAGAGTTCCCGTGTCGCTGCGTCGTCATCCGCGATGAGAATTAACATGTCTCCCTCATTAGACCCCCCAGAGAATCCCGCCGATTGCCGTGGCAACACTGAAGATCAGGAGAAACCATTCGGTTTGGGTAAGGGACAGACGTCTTACCATCGGAACCTCCGCACCAGCCATTCCCCCACTTCGTAAACTATACTCAGAGCAACGGCAATAGTTGCGACCACCCAGATGCAGGCGACGAAGATAAAGAAGAGACTCAGGGCGTCATCGGCGATCATGTTTGACCGGTTCCATCACCTTCCACCATGCGGCCCATTTGCCGATAGTGGTCTTCTCGATGGCCTTGCCGCTTACATTCTTCAAGGCGAGATCAACAGCGGTCCACGTCACGCCGATACTGGCTCCGAATAGGAGAATCGTCAGGACCCACATGCCAACCATCGCCCACCCGGGGTGACGCCGGTACACCGACTTGTGACCGCGGCGGAATCCCCGCCACCAGATACGGGAGGAACGGAGGGCGGCGTTACCGATCATCGGTCGGCTCACTTACCCTCACCTGCAAATCCTTGGCTATCTTCCTTGGCATCAAAATCACCATTGCCTCAACGGCAGACCAGTAGCCAAGTCCTCTTGTGTTCCCGGCTATGCGGCGACTAATTGCCTTGGTAAGTTCATCTCCTCTTAGATGACAAAGAGGTTTGCTCATGCCGTCCCCTTCGCCGTCATCAACACACCATCCAAAATCATGTTCTTCCCCCTATGAATCCACGTACTTATTCTCATTCTGTCGCGCAATTCTGCTAGGGAATTCTCATCGCCCCGCCGTGCCCGCCAGAGCAACTTGCGCCGCCTCGTCATCTCGTCCTCTACCCCAGCATCCTTTGGCGGTATTGTCATCGTACCCATAGCACGAGTTCCAGGCTGACGGATTCCCTCAATCGCCGGTATCCCGCCCGGCCGCGGACCCTGATACTTTTTTGCGCCTCGCAAGGAACTTCTCTTGAGGCTCGCATTGCGGTTATCGCCTACGATAGCCGTGAGTTTGCTGTGGAAGTTCATCCAACCTTGACTGGGGCGCCCGGGCATGTTAGGCTCTTTCTCCTACTTGCCCTTCCCAAAAGTGTCCTGACGTTGTTTCGATACTTCACGCGCACGGAAAGCCAATGGGATTCGCTTCTTAGCCGCGTAGTTGTACAGGGCATCAATTTCTTCCAGATACTCATTCACCGTTCCTCGCTTGCGAAGTTTGGCCCCATCCATTTCAATTCGGTGTAGGAGTATCTTTTCGTCCAATTCAGGAACGCGGACTGCGAGCGATACTGCGGAAACGAATGCAGTCTGAGTGGCGAATATTACTCCCCTGTTTCGGCATCGGTCGGTGATTGAGACAACCACTTTGCCATGAGTTGTATTTCCGACTTTGAATGATCCCGCCTTGACTTTCGTGGATTGGTTATGGCTACTCGCGCTTTCGCCAGCCAAGAGACTGGCCGCCGATCGAAGGGTAAGATGGTGCGTCTTGCGGAATGATAGGAGTTCGGCATAATCCTTATCTCCAGTCCTCCAATAGGCGGTAGCGTAATCGTCCAGCGACCATGGCCACTCCACGGGTTCCATTTCTCCGGGATTGTCGGGACCGGATTCATCAATCACATACCAGACCCCGATCCCCAACTGCTTGGCGATTTCCAATCGGTGGTGGCCCCTCTTGACAATCAGTTTGCCATCCTTCCCCCGGATACATTGCATGGGGTGACTGGGCATCCAGGCGTATTTCTTCATTGATGCCAAGAGTCTTGGATTATCATGGATCGGCCGATTGAACTTGTGGTACTCAAAGATCGAGTAATCCTTTGTCACTTGTAGTTTAGGCCCCATGTTCCTCACACCATCCTTTCACTTTGATCAAGGCTTGTTTGCGTTCACTGTCATTCGGTTTAATGTCCTCTAGGTGCGAAATAGCGAGGCGGGCGTGTTCCATGCCCATACAGGGCGGGCCGATGGGATGATCTTTGGATTCCGGTGTCGGCGTCTCTTCCCCCTTTTCGCCATGAGGCGGTTCGCTTAGTTCGCGCCGGGCAGGATATTGCTTGCCGTCGGAACCGGTGCGTTTCTCAGGTTCGGTATTACCGACCCTGACCGGCCTGTACGTAGCAACTGTTGTATCGGCAACTCCACAGAGTTTTCCGATCTGTACATCAGACAATTTCGAGAACTCCCGCAGGGCAATCTCGACGCAACGGCGTTTGTCGGCATTGTTACGGCGATTCCCATGGAGGGTATTCGACTGGAGGGCATGCTTGAGCGCATCGATCCGGCTACCGGATCGTAGGTCGGCGTCAATCTTTACCAAGGCAATCTGCTTGCCGGCCAGGACTCGATGCCAGCCATCCCCGATCCAGGACTTTTTTTCCGTCCCGAACACAATGATCGGCGGGAATTTGTTTCCCTCAGTCATACACTCGGCATACTCATTCACGGTGCCGGTGTCGATGTTTGCCCGGCACTGAATGGAGACATCGAGGTCGATGCTGTCGAGTCGGAGTTTCATCACTTGGTCTCCATTAATGTGCCTTTCACGAGAGTTGAAATCCTATGCCGCCATTCGATAGGCCTGCAACCTCTGTAAACCTCGCTCGATCCCTCGCATATCCACGATCTGATACCGGAGGAACATGCTCATGCTTCGGTGGCCCGTGACGGCCATCGCCGTCTGGTAGTCACAGCCAGCGGCAATCATATCGCGTGCAGCCGTCCGGCGCAGGTCATGGAAGAAACGACTTGAATTCGCCTGTTTACAGGCTTTCTTCCACTTCTCCCAGTACCGAGTTGTGCGGATTCGGTTCCCAATCCGGTGGAAGACCCATTCCGATAGACTGTTCCCCACGATCCGATTTTGCCATGCGCGGTCAATGATCTTTGCCAGTTCTCCGACTAGGGGCAGGACCCGCCCGTGGCCGTTCTTGGAGGTTGTGATCCGGAGGATTCCGCGCACACGGTCCACCTGGGACCAATGGAGGCCGAGGATCTCCGATAAGCGCCAGCCGCACCCATACCCAAACCGCGCAATGTCGGCATGAGGTTCCGGCAGACAGGCAACGACCCGCTCGAATTCATCCCGCTCGAAGAATCCAGTGCGGGCGTTGTCCACCTTGATCTTGGGGAAATAGGGGAGAACCGCGAACTCGCCTTTCTTGTGGGCGTATCGCATGGCCGCCCGCAGGTAGGCGATATGGGCATGGATGGTAGCCGGGGCGTAGTCTTCGGTACGGAGGTCGGGAATCATCTGTTCAACATCGCGGGTCATCACATCCGAGAGGGGCGTATCCTGAAATCGCTCCCGGAGATGTCTCAGGATACTCGGGATTGCCACGCCCTTGATTCCTTCTCGATGACATCGGAGTTGATAACTGTCGAGACACTGACTCACCGTCATCGTTTCCATCGGATTCCCCTTTCCGATTCCCCCAGGATTAAGAGCTGGGCTGGCGGGGGAATAAGCCACTTGCGCCGTCGTCACTCCGGCCGGAGTGACTAGGACCCAGCCGGTGAAAAAGTCATAAGACCACTACTAACCTCCGTCTACCGGCTGAAAGTCGGCCATCTTGATATGGTGGGTGAGGCTGATGTCGCGCACCATGCGCTTGGTGAGGTAGCCGCGCTTGAGGGCCAGTGGGTATGTATTATAGGATGAGCCGAGGGACAAAGAGAATTCTTCTGCGGTCATTCGCTTCCGACTACGGAGGGCTTCGGCAAGGTCAAGTTTGTATTTCATAAATTGGATTATAGGACAAAAAATCCAGATGTCAAGGGGGAATTATAATTATTCTGGGGGGGAATCAGGACCTATCCGATACTAGATGTCCGGTCGCAGAACAGGCATCCTGGTATGGGTTGAGCAGAGATATGGCAAGGAAGGGGTTCCAAGCGCGTCAGCGGCCTATTTGGGCGAGTTAAACGTCCGAATGATCCCGATGGCCTCACGCAGGGCCTTGCCGATGGCCGAGCCACACTTCAAGCCAGCTTCAACTGCTGCCAGATGGCCAGCATGCGTGCCGCTGGAAAACGGCTCCATGATGTTGTCCAGCGCCCATTTCGTGTTGAACACATAGGTCCCCACCACCTGGCCCTCGGATGGCTTCTCTTCATTCAGGCAATAAGGTAGTGCGGGCTCAGGCAGGCGGACCGGGGCCAGGGGGACCTGGTGAGCGCAAGCCAGAAAGATCAGGAACAACAGGACCAGGCTCGTTGCGTATCGCATTCTGGACATGACGAATCTTCTCCTCTTTCGTGCGGGCGGCCTCGGATTCAATCAGTTGCAGGCGTTCCTCAGTTTCTTTCACCAAGAGGCGGTCCCGTTCCTTCTCACGCCACCAGCCGAAAAATGCCTCGGCGAATCCCTTGACTATGGCAGCCAACCATCCCCACATGGGATTATCTCCTATCATCCCAAGCGACGGAAGATGTCCCTCAAAACCTGGATAGAGTAAACGGTGAATCCCCCCACGGTCACACCGAGAGCGATGATAACCCACCAGTACCAGCGCATGGCTCCTCCCTTGGGGCGACTCCGGGCCGGCCCTCATCCGAACCGGTCCGGGCAAGATTATACGCTAGGTGTGCCAGTAGTTCCGCTCGCGCCAAGCCCAAAGGCCTGACCAAGTGCCGCATGTATCGCATCCTGGGCCGCCTTTTGATCCAACCCAGGAATCTTGGTCAGCAGGAAAGTCGTGGCCGCGGTGAGTTGTTCGGTCCCTTTCCCGATGATCTTATCGGCGCCATATTTCTTGGCGGCCCATTCCTCGGCGAAGTAGATAGCGTCCTTCGCACCCTTCCGCAAGATCTCCTCTTGACTGTCTGATATCTGTAATTTGAACCGCGCCATGAGGAGTTTCACCGCCCAGATGACGAGACCGGCCAGAACCAAGGCTACAAGTTGCATGACGGATGTGAGGATGTCTTGGACAGGGTTCGCACTCTCCGCAGCCCACGCAACTCCCGGCATGAACATTAGGGAAACAAACCAGACTAGTCTAAACATCATTTCCTCCTTGTTGTTAGTTCCAATTACTTCGCCAGAGTGCTACCTCGCCCGTAAAGGGCGTTTTTTCGGATCTCTCTCAATATGCAGGTGGTCATGTTCCGGCACGATATCAAACCCGGCGTTCCGCCCGAAATTCTGGGTGATGAGTAACCGCAGGGTCGTGGCGAAAACCTCCACGAAATCACCCGTCCGGATATCCACGGCGAGACCCTCTTCCGTGGGGCAGTTCTCCAAGTAGTGGAGACTGGCATCCGAATGAATATGGTCCCCTTTGTGGCCTTCGTGGCCGCTCGTGATGACGCAAGGAAGACTGGCGACCGTCGCCAGGGCCTCCTGCCGTGCCTGTTCGATCAGGGGCAGGACGGTCTTCATGTCCACATAGAGTTTGTCAGTCTGGGCTCCAGGTTTGAGTTCCACGTTATGGCCTCCAGAACTTTGCCAAGATACCCGAGGCAATCCCCGAAAGGACCCCCGCGAAGATGCCCCAGGCCCGGGCGGTCGCCTTCAGGGCTCCGACCGAGACGGCGAGAGTGCCAACCTGGGTATTGATAGATTGGATTTCCGTTCGTTGCTCCGCCTGGACTCGGCTTATGTCCTCCAGACGGGCCTTGACGTACCCTTCGAATCCAGTGTCGGTATCAGTCATGGTCGCTCATTTCTCCTTGACAGGGGCAAGAAACGGGGATAGGGTCCAGGTGGAGGTGAAACATGAAGGATCTACTTGCATACATAGGGACCTTTATGTTTCTTTTATGGCTCGGGGTCCCCTCTTTGGTCCTCGTATTCATTGTAGTCATCACATTCATTATGGCGCACTTCAACTACTCGGTTTGAGTTCTCCGAAGTCGTTCATCTAGGTTTGGAGCGACCGCCCCCAATCCGCCGCCAACCAACGCTCCGCCTGTTGATGCCCCGGTTGTGATTGGACGGAAGCTGGATCGAATATACTCCGGGGAGATCTTCATTCCCATACCCGGTGACAATCCCCCAAAGATGGCCCCCAATGATTCGGCGGTTCCGGGCGGCAGATTCAAAACCCGTGATAGAAGATGCCCGATAGCACCGCCAAGTACCAATCGGCCAGACCCAAAACGCTGGCCGGGGATTGATCGACCCACAACATCAGTAACCGGAACAATCTCTTGAATGTCCTGCCGGATTGAATTCATCAGGCCAGGTTCGGCTTTCTCCACAGCGGCAACCCAATCGGGATTTCGACGCATCCATTGGACGATTGCCCCAGGACTGGTTACTAGGGATTGCCCGGTTCGTTGCATCCGAACACCAGCCGTCTTGATTACCTCTTCCAAGTCCCCCTTGAGAAAATTCAGACGGGCAGTCCCGATTGCGTCCGCATACGCCTGGAATGCCGGATCACCCGTCGTGGCGGCAGCGGCTTTCATGTCCTCATGGGTAGCTCCAAGCATTTGTTTCCATGCCCCACGCTCCGCCCCTTCGGTACTAGCAATCCGTTGGTTAATCCCCTTGATGATAGAGTCTACTTGCTTCGCCGTCACTCCTTCCCCAAGGTCTCCAATCTCGCGCCCCAGACTAGCGACTTGTTTCGCGAGTGAGGAATCCCGGAGGGAGGGAATCGGATTGGCCTGGATCTCCGCGTTCATGCGGGATGCTGCGCCCTTCAGTTGTGTCAATGGTGCGGTCCCGACCGTTTCCTGCGCTCCCAGTTGCCTAGCGGTATTGTATTTCTGTGTCACAAGGGCGTCGTCCACACCGAATCTCCCAGGAATTTCCTCCATCATGGCTGCCCCCGCCGCATGTCGTTCTGCTGGTAATGAGAGGTAACGACCGGGCAGTTTCTTCATCAGTTGCGCCACCGTCGGGGCCTGTGCCGCCAACGCGCCACCGACACCGATTGTCGCCCCCGCCTCATAAGCCTGTGGGATCGTTTGCCCTTCCACGCGCGACCGCCAGTATTTCTCGACCGCCGGCAGGATGACCGCGCCCGCCGGTCCCGCCGCCATCGCTCCCATCGCCATCGTCGCTGCGGTCGGAGCGAGTTCAGTTAGTGCCTGTCCCCATCCTCTCGCAGTCGCCTTCGCCACCTCCGGGATCGTGGACGGTTCTGCCGCCATTTTCCGAATCAGTCCGACATCACTCTTCACGGCGCGATAGGCGGCACCGGGCAGATTGACAAGACCTTCTGCCACATTTGCGAATGGTCTGAGGAACGTACTCAAAGCACTCGGTTCCTGCGGCGGAGGCGGAGTCACCCCTTCCAGATAGGCGTCCAGACTTTCGGGGGCGGCCCCCTCGACGTACTGGTCAAGACTCTCAGTCATTATCGCCCCCCAAGCAATTGTTCACGGGTGTACATCTGTTTGTTGATCGTGAACGATGTCCCAGGCGCGGACTTTCTGACCTTGTCCATTCCACTGGAATTCAATCTCGGGATGTTCCCACCGCCCCCACCCCCTGCCGACGGCGGACCACCAGTTGGTCCCGCCCCTCCCTGCCCCATTTCCTTCATAGTGAAATCAGACGTATTCGTCATCGACTCAATGAAGTTCCGCACCTGAGATTCGGTATTCATCAGGATTTGTGCGGCGACATCTTGTCGGGTCCCGGCTGATGCCCGATTAACCGTTATCGCCGCGATTTCGCGTTCGATCTGCTCTGAAGCGAGGTTGCCGAGAACTCCCATAGCGCGTATCATTCTGATTGCATGGCTGATTTGCGCGTTGATATCAACTGCAAGCGTGCTCGATCCGAGGGCAGCCGCCGCACCAGTCTGAAGTCGTGTAATTGCTGCATCCGCAGTTGTTACCCCCAGTTGCTTGTTGATCCGATCACTGACCTCTTTGTAACTCTTCCATACTCCACGGATGGGTGCTATCACAGTAGTCCACGCCCTCTTATCCACCAGGACCATGCTTGGTTGACCCGATTCCGCATCGGCAGTGACCTCCTGCGGGCTGATCTTCGCATCGAGGCGATTAAGCGAATTCACATCCACAGGAATGCGGCTATCGGCCTTGGTCCATGGATGGATGTTCCAAGGGGCCACGATGGCCATTTCTCCAGCGTACTTACCTCCAGGCGAACCCAGAACGACATATCGTCCCGGTTCCTTCTTATTTCTTCGCTCTGACTCTATGAGAGGCATATATTCTGCTTTGCCGGTTTTACTGTCCATCACCGGGACTGGCCGACCTGCCCCAAAGGCGAGACCGCGTTCTCTTTGAATATCCGTCGTTCGCTTGTTGGATTCGGCGTTGACCGAAGCAAGTTCGTTCTGAGTTAGACCCGCAAACGTTCTTCCTGCCAAGGGTCCACCAGGACGGGACCACTCAGCGAAAACTGATTCGGGGGAATTCCCTGTGCCACCGATTTTGGGTTCCGGTATGGCTGGCGTCGTCCTCGTTGTGGTGATCTTTCCTTCGGGACTGATGCTGGTGTGGATTCCCGGAATAGCACCACTCGCTGGCCCAACACCCGGTGCCCCAGCCAATTCTCCCCCTCCGACTTCTTGCGCCGTTCGCAACAGATTCATCAACGTTGGCCCCATCTTCTCCACAGCTTGCATCCCAGTCACCCGCTCTCGCGGATCGAATGACTGGGACATCCGTACTGCCTCTCGGTAGGGACCGAGCATACCCTGGATGATGCTGTTCTTTTGGTCCTCCGCCGCCTGCTCCCGTGCTATTCTAGCGTCTACAAGCCGGTTCTCTTCTGCCCGTGACGTGAATTTGCCAGTGAGCGTACTGTAGGTGCCTGGCGGTGCTCCCGGATAGGTTCCCGTTTTCAGTGCCCACGCTGTAGGTGCCGCTCCCGCAAGAGCGGGTGTCCACCCCGCCGTCTCCGGCGGGGGATTGGTCATACTCGGGACGTTCCCCAGCCGACTTATGCCACGTACCCCACCCTGTTCCATTATTGGAAGAAGTTTCGTCTCCGGTACGGTTGTCGCGTCCCCTTGTTCATCAACCCCAGGCGCTGTCCAGGGAATGGTTCGCCCTGTAGCAGTCCCCATGAGGCCCGCCGCTGTGGGGGCCATCTGGCGGAATGCGCGACGCGGTTCTAGGACTTCCTCACCTGGTCCCCATGTAGTCGGTTCTGGAGGTTCACCGCCCTGTTGGGCGAACAGGATTCGGCGCTCTATTTCTGCCGGCGTCGGATTCAACCATGTATACGGATTCGGCATTGGCGTGTCCTCTCTTACCATTGACGATTGCGCTACCATTCTTCCCAGGTCGGGACGGTTGGCGAGGGATAAATCGTACTATAGGTATTACCATCGAGTCCGAAAATACCTCTGCCGGTTCCAGCTCCGGGTGCAGCGAAGCCCACACTCCCACCGGGTGCTGACGGCGCAGGTGTCCTGCCCCACCAGTCACCTCCTCCGCCGCCCCCATATCCTGCCCAACCTGTTCCGGGTTTGACGTCTACACCTCCTCGCCCATATTGAGTCTGCGTCGTCTTCTTTCGTCGATTTGCCAAGGCCGCGTACCGTGCAACCGCACCCTGTCTGGCGAAGGCACTTCTTCTGCCAACCGCCTCTTGTTCCAGACCCAGTTCTGCACCGGCGCGTCCGAGACCGATGTTCTGTCTCAGTTGCCCATAGAGCTGGCCGAAGGTCCCCCCTCCAGGTGCATACCCTCGCTCGGCCAATTCCCCGCCGATGCTCTCTAAGCCCTCGCCGGTGAGTTTCTGTTCCAACCGATTGTAATAGTCTGCCACCGCAGTGGGAGAGACGCGGAAACTCTCCGGACTCGCCAGGATTGATCCATACGTACTTTCATATGCAGCCTGGATCTCCTCCGGCGTCATACCCTCAACAATAGTCTCGTACCTGAATGTCGGGGTCGTCAGTTCGGGACTCCCCGGTCCAGTAAATCCATAATTTGGCATCAGTCTCCCCTCCTCAGTAGAACATCACGGCGAACTGTGCGTTGGCAGTATCCGATTTAAAATAGGCAGTTGTGTCTGTCCACGCGGTCCCCGAGTCATATAAGAGCGCATTTAGATTCCGGCGCACGACAACGGAACCACGCGGTATTAGTCCCCTCTCATCTGCGGTGAGTCCATGCGCGACAGTGAACTCTGCATTCGCCACGGCACCAGCGGTGATTGCTACGGTCGTAAGTTGGAAATTCGGGGATCGAAGCATATTATCAACTCAGACGCAGGTTGTTGAGCATTGCAGTTAGGCCACGGAGTGCCTTGTAACGGTTGTAATGACTTGTCGATCCTGTCTGTGGATTGAATGATCCTGGACCAAACGGTGGAAGTGTAATAGAGAGAATCCACGGTTCTGGTGTGAAAGTCCCAGTAAAATCTGGACCAGGCGGAGGTCCGCCAGTAACCTCAGTTACGATGATATAGTAATAAAAACCGTTTGTCCAGTTGACAGCCCAATCGTCCCCAACCTGAAAACCGTTCACTAGTAGTATCTGGATAAGGTTACTTGCGGTCTCGCCAAAAAGACGCCAAGATGTGTCCCCAGATAAACCTTTATGCCTGAAAACGGGGTGATCAACTCCATCATCATATGCATCAACGCCAACAATGAGCATGAATGCTGGCGGGTCTGTCCACAGAACTTCACGATCATCCATCCCGTCACCCGTATAGGTCCCTTGGGAGACTACGCCAGTTGTCTGTTTAAAGCAGATATAGGGATAGAGACCATACCACCCACCGCCGGTATAGTTCCAGTCGTCCTGCACACTAAAGCCACTTGCATATATGCCGGAGATGAAGTCCGTGTCTATATCACCCCAGCACCCAAGCTTGAATGCGTCGGAAGCATCTCTACTGGCACACCACAAAATCGTTCCTATCCAGTCGTCATCCCAGCTAAGGACTATATCTGGCTGGAAATCGACAGAAATGTTTCTATCGCCGCCTGTTCCTTTATACAATCCAGTCGCCAAGATAGATGAATCTTCGCTAAATGCTACATAGTAGTAGGATGTTCCGTCTACATTTAGGTCCAATCCGACAGTAAAAGAATTTGCGTTAAGACTAATGATGTCTTTAAGAAAAGCATTAGCAACAAGTCCCAGGCGTAGACTAGCCCTACTTGTAGTGTTTTCTGGGGCCGTTGCGGTTTCTGTACCCGAAGGGAAAATGACATTCCACCACCATAAACCACCAGAAGGTGGGAAGTTCCAGAGTAGTGTAAAGTCTGGACCTGCTGCCACTTGTCTACCCCATACGTTGATCTTCTGTATGATCGAAGGCGCGGCATCAGCCGTAATACAAATGCGATGCTGAGGAGGCGGTTCGGGCAGAAAAACGCTCGACACAGGGCCGAACTCAGTTCTTCCGAACCGCTGGTATTGTAAACAGAATTCAAAGGAGCCCCACATATCACTTCCTTCTCCTTCTTCAATGCTAAGTCCCGGCCCATCCACCGGAGCGGCTATTGTCTCTTGTAATGCTGGAAACTTGAAGGAAACGGTTGATCCAAAATCCACATTAATATAGGCAGCAACCCAGACCATCGTGGGAGTAAAAGCAATGTCTATTGTTTTGGTGTCTGTACCGGCGCCTATATACGTTCCTCTCGTTACTTGCATCAGAACACCAGCACAGTCCAGACAACTGTTGCCACGCTGGACCGGAGATAGAGGTTCGTGGTAGTGAACGCCGTTGTCCCGTCGTAGAGAATTGCCGCCTTATCTTGCTTCACGGCGATGTACCCTTTGGGGACGAATCCCAGGACGTGCGGAACAGTGTCCTCTGTGTTCGCTACGCCATTGCTTGTAAAGGTCACGTAGACAGCCTGTAGGTTCCCCGCTTTGTCATTATTCTGGATCGCGGTATCACGAATTGTCAGCGAGAGATTCGTGGTCGCCATATAGATTGCCCGCAATTGCGTGTTATAGTAATAGGCCGCAGCGGGGTCGTTCTCTTGGATTGGGATGGGGTCAGCGAGTAGTGGCATTACACATACCTCTGTCCCGGACTCAACGGGATTGTCGTCACGGTGATCGGGGGTTGAATCTGTGCCCGGACGCCGGAAGTAGTCAACCGGATCTGGCACACAGTCCCCTGATCCCCAATCCGCAACTGGTTTAGTTCTCCCGGTAGTGCCTGATTGATTGCCTCCATGGTAGTGTATCCCGCCGCCGCAAGCGCCCGGTAACTGTCCACGATTCGGTACGCCACAGTGAGGGTCCCCGTGTTGGTGAGATACCGGATGTATGCCTCGATCCACTGAAGGGCGGTGTCCGTACTCATTGGGGGCAGGCAAATCGTGCCCTCGATATTCGTGCCACTGAAGGCCAAACTCGCCGAGTCCGCCTGCTTCTTGATCTTCCTTGTGGTGTTGTTGACTGTCAATAGTTTCTCAGAACCGCTGGCGTATGACTGAAGGAGTAGGGGCGTGCTGATTCCCTCGCACGGAAGCCAGGCACCCGCCACATAATCGTACCGGATGATTCGATCATTGGCCCCTTCCCCAGACCGACGATAACTCCACCACAACTGATTTAGTGACCGGCATTTTGCACCAACGGTGCGATCTAGGTTCGCCTCATCAATCAGGGCCAGAGTCACGTCAATGGGCAGACTCTCTTTAACAACGCCGGTGCCGTTATAACTGACCATCTCGCGTTGGTAGAGCCACCAGAGGCGATTTATGGCCTTGACGATACTGTGGTGGCTTGAACATCCCGCCTCGTCTGTTACCTGTTGATTGTCAAACAGGTAGGCGGGATAGGGCGAGGTAATATTCGTCGCGCTCAATGAATGCACCGAATGGTCCACAGTAATTGTAAGTTGGTTATAGAAGTTTGCCAATCCAGTAATCGCCTCGCCCTTGGCTTTGATCGGATTCGTGGCGGTTCCAGAATACTCGTCCGGGCCGCTGACCTTGGAGAAAAAGTAACTATCAGGATTTGCGGTTGTCCGGGCACCCCAGAGGATATTTTTCCACTCCGCGAGATACGCGACAGCGGGCATCGTTACGACGTAGGTGACATAGATGTCCTCTACGTTTATGTTCGTCTGACCTGCCGAAGTCGTCACAATCCATTTGAAGGTCGCGCATAGAGTCGGGTTGAAGGTTGCAACTTCTGTTGCCTCCACCGGAAACAGCCAAACCTCGTGCCAGTTGTTGTCGTTCACCGCAACGACTGCTGCTGAGGTACTCTTGCCGGTACGCCACAGGTTTGCTCCCCAAGCAAGTGACTTCCCAAGAGTGTCTGTGATCGTGAAGGTCGTCGTGGTGTCTGTGACCGTAGAACCAGCACCATTCGAGAGCTTGAACGAGAAGTGGAAGCAGTCACTTCCGGTGGCCTTGGTCACAGCATAAGTCCTGGCGCTTAATCGACCTGTCGCCACGTCCATCGTAGTCGCCGGCGTGAAGGTTAAGGCCGCGCTCGCACCTGGGTTGCCCGACGTAACGTAGACGCTGCCAATCCCCTCTTTGAAATTCACGGCGTCTGGTGTTTCGTTTGTCCAGAGGGCGGCTTCGTCCAGTTCTGCCTGCGCTATGGGTTTTGCGCCAACGGGCATAAGTGTATCCCCATCGTAGCGATAGATTCCATCAGTGAGGTTGCTGATGAATAGATCCGTTCCGTATTGAACCCAGGACCACTGGAGACCGCCAGTAGAAAGACCGTTGCGGAGTTCAACCCAGGCAGCTCCGGTCCAGTAGCCGACGTAGCCGCCTATTCCCGCAAGAATGGTTGTCGGGTCACTCCCCGCAATCTTCCGTTTGCAGAGGAGGGTGGCGTTTCCCCATGCGGCCGGCCATGCGGTGGCGATGAAATCGCTGTCGCCGTACATGGACGTGGGGATGCCCCCGGGCAGGTCGAAATTTGTAAAGGTGGGAGCGAATCCCTCGGGCGTCGAGAGAGGCGATAGATGCGTCCAGGCTCCCTTGGCGAGACTCAGGACAGAGAACCTTACGAAGCCCTGTTCATCTTGACTGACCTGTGGCATCGGAAGTATTACCCTTCTAACTCACGGTTCAACGATAGCCCAACCCTCTGGATGCGGTACAACTTTCAGGGCAGGTTGGTTTTGCTCTAACCTATCCTGGTTGTAGGACTCCGCTAGTTTTTGTGCGGCCCCCCGAGTCTTATAGGTCTTATAGACTCGGCCACTAGGCTGAGAGGCGGTTGGAAGGAAAGGTTTTACTGGTTTAACAGGAATGCCAGTGGGGGTATCCCAGGGTCGAACCCCTCCAATAAGGAGAGGAACAAGTTTCTCGAACCCCATAGGATCAGGAATATCCCCCACTCGGCGGAGAATCATTCCATAGGGAGATTCGTCCCTACTCCCGCCCTCATACCCGCCAAGGTCATATACTGAGAGATATGGGTTGAGTTTACTGAAGGGAGATCCCATCCTCTTTCCCTCTGAACGGTATCACCTGACCCCTTGGTTCCGACCTCCAGGGTTGCCCTCTCACAACTCGGCAATCATCACAGGAAATAAGGATCGGTGGTGGTCCGTCGGCGGCATGAACGTGATGCCCCAAATGTCCAGTACCGAACTGGCGGATAAAAGTTTTTACCTCTTCTTCTGTGTATCCACATTCGTCCATTTCATTCTCCTATTCCGGCACCCACGCTTCCACGGTTTCGACCTCAGCGGTCTGTCGGCGTAACGTATTCGCCTTGCCGCTCAGGGACGCCTGGAATGTACCAAAAAATCCCTGAGCCTTTGCACTCCCATCCGCCATGAGAATCCGTGCCGTCACATAGTCCGCGATACCAAGGTGGAAGTCCTCCGGGATCATGGGAACGGATGCGAGAAGATATCCTGTACCCGCCGCCAGGGTCCCGGCCTTGTTGGCGGCCAGGGTAAGCGTCAAGTCCGTGGCGATACTCGCCACCCTCCCCCGGGCCACGTAGTCATAGTCGTATCCCGGTTCCGCCACTGGCAAGGTCCCAACGCCACTCGCCCCAAAGTGAATGTCGAGATAGTCGGAATCAAAGGGGGTCCCGCTGGACCACACCGTTCCCACTCCGGTAACTGCCGTGGTCGCATCGGTCACTGACATCGTGCCCGTGGAGTAGATGACAAGTCGTTTGCTTCTGGCAACGTAGGCGATTTCGATGTCCAGGGCCGTCGAGAGGTCCTGTGCCAGATAGAACGTGCGTTCCCCGGTGATGTCGTAGTAGAGATCCTCGCCGGGACCCGCCTGATTCGTGTCTCTCAAGAGGGCCTGGAAATGTTGATCCGTTATGTCCTCTTGGTGGAACCGGGTATCCTCATACCCACTGCTCACACACCGAATGGATTTGAGCGAGAGGAAATCCGGCGGTAGACTAAACGGCCTCGTGGAGACCGCAAGACGCAACGAGGTTGAGGGCGTGTAGGAGATCCCCATGATCTTTTGGGCCGTGATGTCCGTCAGGGAGTTCATCCGGCGAACGAAATAGTCATCCCCCATCGCCCGTAGTGCCTGCTCAATCTTCTGGTTTCCGTCGTTGGCGAGGGCCACCAGCTCGTGCGTGAAAATACTGGGACCAATCGCCAGGGATTGTTTCACGGCTTTCGCCTGATACTCTGCAAGTCGGAGGATCTGTGCTAGATTCACGTTCGCCTCGTTTCAGTCTATGATTGACATACCACCAGGAGGAGCCGTATGCGCGGCATTCTCAGGAACCGTCCTCACGCAATTCATATACCTGAACGCCGCCTTCGCTTCCTGTCGGTTCCGGTCGTTGAAAGCAACACGACTCTCCCGGAAAATCTCCGCCTGTACCCGGTCAATTCGGTCGTTCACAGCATCAGCTCCACCTTGACGCCAAATGTCGGATTGCCAAAGGGTGAAGAAGACGCGATTGTCGAGGCATTCACGTTCCACGTCCATGAGGATCATATACCCGTCACTGGCGGCTCGGTACTCATCGGGGTCCCCGAATTCACTAGGAGGGAAAGCACGACCCCGACTCACCTTCCGTTCAATCAGGAAAGATCGTCTCCCGTCCGACCACCGGCATCGGAGTGCCGGATCGTATCGCCGTAGGTCTTCTATGAATGCTTTGGGAGCATCAAACAGCGGCATCGGGTTTCTCCACGAGAACATTGGGTGGAATAAGTTGCTTCTTGAGTGCTGCCAACTCTGCCTCTGCCTTGTCGGCACGATCTGTCTGGTTCTTCTCACCTTCCCAGAAAGCCACCATCAGTCGGCCAACGCGCAACACAATGTCATCGTAGGTGAGTGGCATGATTGTCTCCTCCCTCAACTTGTGATCTTGCTCACGACCCCCGGTCCTTCATCCACTCCTCAATCAGTCAATTCGCCTTGACTGCGCCGTCCCCAATAGAAACCAGCGAGACCCTGGGGCGGGTTGCCACCCGCCCTGCAGATTACGGAATGAGCACCGCGCGAGCGCCGAAGCACCAGATGGCGACGGCCGGGCCGCCGTGCAGGCCGAGCGCCCCAGAGCACTGCGCCCCGTAGGTGGAATAGCCGCCACGGACCGCCACGCGCTCATCCGTTGCCGTCCACCAGAATCCTGCGCCATCGAAGGGACCAGTCCCGGCGGTCGTCGTGGTCGCCGGGATGCCATGAATGCAGATGGCCGCCTCGGTCCGCAGAGTCGCGATCGACTGGCCCGACGTCGGGCCAGTGACGGTCAGGCCTGTATTGGTGTAATCTGGGTCGGAATATCGCGCGGTGGGATCGATCATTTTCCCCGCCGTATAGATCGTATTGTCGAACAGCCGGAGGCCGTCCGCGAACTCCCAGCGGTTTCCGCAAAAGTCGGATATCGGCACGTCCC
>Ga0315296_10000285_pt1 | contig 46394 bp, 43 predicted proteins | sample YL17G14_18_MG_FD_203921 | JGI IMG/M metagenome (GOLD analysis project Ga0315296, IMG submission 203921) | Sediment microbial communities from Yellowstone Lake, YNP, Wyoming, USA - YL17G14_18 | ecosystem: Environmental > Aquatic > Freshwater > Lake > Sediment | place: USA: Wyoming | collected... | reverse complement strand
CATTCCCAAGATTTTGAGGGCGATTTGTGTTGCGGGGATAGCCCACAGTTTTCCTTTTTCTGTTTTGAGGTTTTCTCTGACCTTAGCAGGTTCATCAGCAGAATTAACTATGAAAATTCCATTCTCATCTATTCCAGATGCTACTGGAACTGTCTTCAGCAGTGTAGGGTCTAAAACGATAACTACGTCTGGCTCGTAGACCGCGCAGTGTATCCTAATAGGCTCAGTGCTTATCCGCGTGAAAGCTGTCACTGGAGCACCCATTCTTTCGGGACCGAACTCTGGGAAAGACTGAATGTACTTGCCCTCGTAGAGGGCTGTTCGCGCAAGCAATTCACTGGCTGTCCATGCACCTTGGCCGCCTCTACCGTGCCACCTGAACTCTAGTAGCTTCTTCAATTAACCCCTAACTCCCCACGATGGTTTCTCAATTAATAGTAAAGTTCCTTGATATACATTTTTCTAGAAAATGCAAAATTTGACGTATCAAGTGTTAAGGTGGTGGGACTTGATGTTGTGGTGTGGATTTTGAACTTCATGCGTCCTTAGAGATGATGGATTTTGACTTTTTTGTAACCGTATTGGGGATAACAATAAAGTTATATCGAAGTTTACTTAAATAGCGTTAAAGTTATATACTCCTAACAATTCAACTTGAATCATGCAGGCAAAATATGCGTACACACCTAAAACCGTGATGGAAGGCTGGGCAAACAAATACGAAAGCATGCGTGTTTGGCTCTCAAAAATTAACGGTGTGAAGAAGCTCAGAGCATTAGACCTCTGGCGTTTCTGTGACTGGGCGGGCAAGAATCCTGATGAATTGCTTGCCATGAAAACAAGCTTCACCAACACTGACGTCGAACAGCTGTTAGATCGGTTTGTGGTTGAATGCTCTAACCCTGAAAGTATGCGTTGGCGATCCAGCATCGCGGTTAAATCGTTCTTCCGGTGCAATTACCGGCAGATCCAAACCGAAAGCGGAAAAATGGAATACACAATAAAGAAGCCGCAGCGTTTTCCAACTAAACTCCAACGACAAGAACTCTTTAAGGCATGCTATAACCAGCGAGATAGAGCTCTAGTTTGCGTTAGTTGCTGCAGCGCCATCGCCTTAGAAACCATGTCTAAGTTGCGATGGTTGTATTTCGAGCAAGATTGGAGAAAACAGGAAATCCCCTGCATAATCCTTCCTTCAGAGATCCTCAAGGGCCATGGCAAAGGCAAATACAAAGGCGTGAAACAAATAACGTTCTTGACGCCCGAAGCAAAATATGAACTCATTAAGTACAGCGAGTACATGACCAAAGAATTCGGGTACAAATGGACCGAAAATGATTATGTCTTTTTAAGCTTAGAAGAACCTTATCAGCCTTTAACTTACAACGGGCTCGGCAACACAATCTTAACGATCAGCCAAAGGGCAGAAGTCCCGTTCAGCATCCATGATGGGCGCCGCATCGTCGAAACCGCCCTGGAGAACACAAGCACACCAAGGAATTGGATTCAAAAAGTCAAAGGGCGCAAAGTTCGCGGCGAAGACTCGCCCTACAGCAAACCAGCGACCGAACAGTTAAGGGCAAAATACAAAGAAGCACTCTCGGAACTGGAGTTTCTCAGCGAACAAAACGTTGGCTTAAAGAAACTGGAGGAACTAGAAGAAAAAACCCAAGTTATCGAGATGCTAGTGCAAAACATGGCAGCCCTCAAACGATCAGTGTTTCGAATGTCCCATAATTTGTCCCCAACATTGACAGATCAAGACTTAGATGATTTGATGGCGGAAGAAGAAGCGAACATGCAGGTACTACGGAAAGCCGGCTACGTTGTCCGAGTTCAAAAAGACGGCAAATTTGTTCGCAGCGAACCAAAATAATCCTCGAGTAAAATATTAGTCGGCGTCGTCTAAGATGTACGGTGGAGATCTCCACCGTAGCCTACGAGTACACTGCCCTTGGAATGCTCGTAGTATTATCGAGGTCCCCGCCCCCGCACAATTTTTTGAGGTCTTGTTCTCCCCGCATTTTTCACTTTTTCCACCCTGAATTCAGGTTTAGCCCTTATCCACGTTACTTTTTACAAGAAAACGTCAATTTATCACCAATGAACTGCTATTGTTACGTAACTGTTTAACACTATCCACCATATCCACAATATCCACAATAGCCCCATCATCCAATTAAGCGAGTCAGGACTGGCTGTTTACGTGTGTGTATCAGATGTTAACTGAAAAAATGAAGGATGCCATCATCGCAACTCGACTAACAACTGAAATCAGCAAAATAGCAAACGAAGTTGCATCGGCCCAGGGCCTCAACTCATCAGAATACCTAAGGAAGCTCATCATCGAGGATCTTGAGAAGCGGAGCCTCATTTCAACACGGTTGGAGTGTTTGAAGGAGGAGATCCGAAACGGCACAAAATAAATTTGATTGGGTTGGCGTGATGAGCACCAACCCATGGAGCTCCAAGCAGAATGGGACAAATTGGAACGCTAAACTACCAGGCAGCTCTAATTATACTCTATCGCCCTTAGAACATAAAACTTTCCCTCCGAAATGCCCTTTATGTGGCCCCAAAACCGCAAACACTGTTAAATTCGTGGTTACTTTTGGCTGTCAAGACGACCAAGTTTTAAAAGTCTGCCGTTGGTGCCTTGAGGACCTCACGTTGATCGGTTTCGGAATAACCAAATCCTTCCGATCCGGGCTCAGCGAGTCCATAAGGTAACTCGGCAGCCTGCCGTTCTAAATGCGTGTTTTGAGGCTCCCATGGAGGCTATTTGTCATGGCAAGTGAAGAAAAAACGAAAGTAGACTGGAAGAAAGTCATCGCTGGGGTAGGCGAGACTCTCAAATTCTTCAATGGCCAAGGAGTCCGTCCCACTCTCCGAGCCCTATTCTACAACCTTGTTTCGAGGCAGCTCATCCCCAACACGCGGAGCTCGTACAAGGTATTCTCTCGATGCTTCGTTCAAGCTCGCAAGAACGGCCTATATGCTTGGAACAGCATCGATGATACCTCGCGAAGAGTATATGGTGAATTAGCCGATACCTACTATGTTGAGGGAGCGAAAGAAGAGACGAAGAACAACCTAGCGGAAGCCCTCGATTCCTTGGAGAACGTGGACAATCTCCTAGACTCCTATTTCCTATGTAGCGAGGAAACGCCAAAAGTCCTCCCTTGGGCCATTCAACCTAATGCTGTCGTGGTATGGTTGGAGAAGGAAGCCTTAGTCGGAATTATCTGGAGTTGGGTAGGAAACTTGAGTGTCCCCATTAGCGTAGGAAAAGGCTACCCATCCTGGACATTCATCTATAATGGCGCAGAGTCCCTCAAGAGCCTTCTAGAGACGCATGATAAGGTTACAATCCTCTATCTAGGCGACTTGGACCCCAGTGGCGTAGACATCGACAGATACCTCAAAGAAGCCTTACAATATTTCAAGTTGGACGCGTCGAAGGTCGAATTCATCCGACTAGCCATAACTAAGGAGCAAGTAGACAAGTACACTTTGCCTCCCAGACCAGAGGATGCTGACACCCTGGCTAAGTTGGGTCGCGATCCAAGGAACGCGAGATACGCCTTTCCTTTCGTGGTCGAACTGGATGCCCTGGTCGCCTTCGTGCCCGACAAATTTAAGGAGGAGCTTGTCAAAGCGATTAAAGATAGATGGGACAGCGACCTATACGCTGAATTCAAGGAGGAGGCTGAGGAAGCCCAAAAGGAGATAGATGGCCTAATCGAAGCAACTAAGCTGGAGGCTAAATCAAAACTCAGAGACATGGAGCCTTTCTAAAATGGCTGCAAACGATGAACTGACCGAAATCTTCGTGGATTTCCTCAATGCCCTAGAAAGCGCATGCGTCAACGCGAAACGCCAAATTGCCGAAGTTAAAGGAGTCTCTGAAGAGAAAAAACCAGTTGCCGTCAGCGAATTAACCTTTAACACGTTGAAGTTTGAACAGCAGAAAGGTGAGAAGTTAGGCGAGTTTGAAACGGCAGACAAGAAAAACAACATACCCGAAAAATTCCAATACGCCTTCAACGTCCTCTCAAAGTCCAACTCAGTAATCAGCAACCGCTATTCTGGAACAGGCTATGTTTACACCTACTGGACCTATAATAATCGCATTTTTAGGCAGAAACTCAAAGCTGGAGCGCAGCCACGTTGACCGAGCAGCCACCTTTGGAATCAGTTCCCGGATGCTTCGGGTCTAGGATCCCCCAGAAGGCCAATCGGTGTCCAGAATGTCCCGCTGAAGTCGCGTGTAAACAACTGCCAAGAGGAAAGACGCGCTAATGGCTGAGGAAAATTCGATTAGGGAAATGGCAGAACTACACCTTGCGATTTTAGGACCACGCCAGAAATACCAAGTCACAGCTAAGAACTATGCGAACAACGACGTTAAAAATGACTTCTTACGGAAAGACCAAGTTTTCGCTATTCTATCTAACCTGAACGATAGAGGATACACTACCTGGATAAGCATAAACGACAAAGAAAAGGACTGTATCGAAGGCGTTACAGCCTTATGTGATTTTTGGATCGACATAGACGGAAGACCGAAAGGGGTAGTTGATAGACCCGCGACGCAAGCTGAAAAAGACGCAGCGTTAGAACGAGCTGAAAAACTGAAAGCCTACGTACTAGCAGAATATAATGCTGAAGGCTTTTTAGCAGCAAGCGGAAACGGCTACCACCTACACTATCCGTTACCACAGTTTGAGATCCCGCCTGAATTACGTAATCAAGTAAATTTGAAAGTGCGATCCTTCGCTAAATCGGTTGCGGCCCACGCGAATGTTGAGATAGACAAAACTTATGATATATCGAGAAAAACAGCCCTCATAGGAACTGAAAACAAAAAACTACCAGGAACACCGTTAAAAACAGTTTGGGATATGGAGATTCTTAGGGAAGGCCTAGAAACCGCTAAACAATGGGTAGACGCAGCAAGAACCAAGAACCAACAGCTCTTAGATGCAATCTTAGCAGCCCAAGAAGAAAAACCACACAAAACCTTATCGCCGAAAGAAATACACATCGATATCGAAGAACTGTTAAGAACCGACCAAAAACTCTATGACCTTTTAAAAGTCGGCGACTATCAGAAATACAAAAAGGAAAATGGAGAACTTCAATACAAGAGCAGAAGCGAAGCGGAAGAAGCAGTTTTAGTTAAATTAGTTATGGAAGGATTCAGCGACGACGAAATAGACGCAGTTATGATGAACTGTGCCTTAGGGAAATGGCAAGAGAGAAACGACAGTTACCGAACTTTAAGCCTACAACACGCCAGAGAACAAGCCACGAAGTACATAACTGAAAAGAAAGAGCAGAAAACACCTCAAACGGAAGAAATAAACCCGGTCCTCTTAGCGAAAGAAATCATGGAAAAGTACACCTTCGTCCTAGAAGACATAAGCGACAACTTGTACTATTTCGATGAAAAAGAAGGCATATACAGCCCAAAAGTCAAGAGGTTACTGAAAAGAGAAATCGCCAAAGTTCTAGATGAAGAAACAAGGGTCAAATACTATCCAGACGTTGAAAACTGGATCATAAGCACCGCTGACATACGCACAATAGACGATAACCCTGACCTTCTAGCAGTACAGAACGGAATACTTAATGTCAAGACAAGAGAACTGAAAGATTTTACCAAAGACTTGTTTATAACACGGAAACTTCAATGGAAATACGACAAAGATGCTAAATGTCCAAAGATTGACGCTTTTAAACTGAGAATTTTACCCGAAGAACACAAACGGTTACTAGTTCAAGAATATGAAGGATACTGCCTTTACGGTGACTTAATCTACAAAAAGGCCTATATTGCCAACGGAAAAACCGACACTGGAAAAACTGTACATCAAAACCTCTTATCAGCCCTTCTCGGTGAAGCAAACCTAAGTCACCAAACAATACAAGCCCTAAATCATGTCCGTTTCAGCCCAGCTGAACTCTTCGGTAAAATGGGAAACTTCGTGGATGACTTACCAAGCAGCATAGTTAAAACAACCGGATTCTTTAAAATGGCCTTGGGACACGGCACGATACCAGCCGAGCACAAGGGAAAAGACCCCTTCAACTTCGAGAACAAAGCTAAGTTTTGGATAAACGCGAATGACTTGCCGCCTATCGCAAAATGGGAAGACACCGACGCTTACTTCAACCGTCTACTAATCAACGACTACGAAGTACAGATACCCATAGAAGAACAGAACCCAAACCTGATCTACGAATTAACCACACCTGAAGAAATGAGCGGATACTTAAATGAGTGTTTAGACGGTTTGGATAGGCTGTTAAAAAACAAGAAGTTCACTTACGCCAAAACCCAAGAAGAAAACCGAATGATCTACACTAAACGGTCTGACGCGGCTAAATGGTTCGCGGAAACCTTCATAAAAATAACCGATGAATATAGCGACTATGTTTTCCACGATGATCTATTCCATGAGTGCGTGAAAATCTGCCACCAAGAACAGCTAAAGAAAATTCCCAGCTCCGGCGAACTAACCAAAGCAATACAAGTAAACTGTGTAGGAGCCCACTATACTAAGATTAGAAAAGTCATAGGATACGACGAAAAGAGAGAAAAAAACATAGTTCGCTTAGAACCCGCATGGCGATACGTCAAATTTGTTCCAAACGTTCCAAATGTGCAACCTACTCAAAACTCAACGAGTAAAATTGAAACTAGTAGTGGTAAAAATAAAAGTTTAGAAAGTTATGGTGGATGTGAAGGTGGTCGCACAAAAGGAACAAATGGAACAAACCCTGAGAAATTATCGACTAGAAAAGGGGTTACTTGCGGCGACTGTGTGACTTGGCAGCAAAACTTTTGCTATTTTGTTACCCATGTTTGTAAGACGGCAGACCCGAAGCTGATCCAGAAAACTAACACTTACGCGGAAGAATGTCCAGAGTTTCAACCTGTCCCGGAACGGTTCAAAAAATCGGCGTTAGGCGGAACTGAGGAGGCCGATTAATGTTGAAGGCTATGGTCGCCGTGGGCAGCCCAAACGTAACCGGCCGGCCAACAACTGCAGAACACCGAAAGCCATCACCCTGGCAGTGCTATTTTGACTTGGTGGGGTCGAACGACGAAAGATGATGGCTACGGCAGCCTGTCGGATTTGCTGCAGTTTTTTGAGGAGACCACAAAGGTGCGCGGTGTCGTCTTTCTTGAGCGGATCTCGTCCCCAGAATGGGAGCAGCGCTACGGTTGGCGTGTGGAGCTTCATCGCTGGAAACCGAACCGGGTCCGAGTTGTTGAAAGGAGCGAGGGTCTTGAATAACAGTTGTCAGCTTCCCGGAGAACCGTTTTTCCTGCGATGTGCCAGTTTTGGCGCATGCAGATCTCTCGGGCAACTTTGGAAAATGGAGAAGCTGGACCGCAAAATCGAGGATCTAGAGGTGATGTCGTGAAAGTGCAGCTGCTTGAGAATCGCCCTGCGCCGCGATCCGACGAAGAAGAGTCGACAGAAGCTGATCCTGGAGCTTTATGATAACAGGTTGAGGCGATGAATCTTTGAGAAAGAAAGCTGTTGTCGATGTTCTTGAGAACTATATTAAGTCTGGAGAGCGAGGCAGTCTTCCGATGAAGCATGATGGCGCCAGCGTGGGAAGACCTCTAAACCCTATGCGCCTAGCGGAGTATCGTAAGTGCCCAGAGTGCAATCTCAATCCTGTCGCGTTTCTGACCATTAAGAAGGTTCCTATTTGTCAGAAGCACTGGGAAGGCCTAGCTGATAGCCGGATAGCCTGGGGGGAATAGGAAAATGGAGGGAGGAGAGAACTTGACTGCTGATCTAAAGGTTCTCAAGATCAATTCTGCGTATGAAGCGGTTTTGCCGCAACTGCCAAAAGAAGAATTCGAAGCCTTAAAGCTCTCAATCGAAAAGGAAGGCCAGCATTTCCCCATAATTGTGAATGAGGACTTGGAAATCCTGGATGGTCTTTCAACCTTACCTCAATGGACTCCTTTGCTTCATTGAATGTGAACGGCTTTAGATCGAAACGCTTGAAGAACCTTACGACTGGTTCTGCCAGTTCTGCTATTTCAGAGAACAAGAGTGACTGGGCAGTCACGACTAGTGAGTAATTGCATTTTCTGTTGACAAGCTCTTGGAAGATAGTTCTTAAGTTGAGGTAGGCGGAGTCTTCTGCTTTTATTGGAAAGTAATGAAGGTCATAGAAATGGCTGCCTGTGATTGTGACGTAGCAGATTGGATATTAACTAAACAGAATAGGCTACTTAAGAGAATTAGAACAAACGCCGCAGTCTTACTTTTAGCATACAAATCAGTTCTATTTGGTTTAAGCTATTATAATTTATGGGGAGTTTCTGCAGACAGGAAAAAGGGCAGGAGTGAGAATCTTTAGGATTCGAGACGAGACTCACGGGGCACTCAATAGTTAAAATTATTAATTTTACAGAAAGCTTATAAGAAAGAAGAGCCATAGTAAATTTACAGAAATTAATATAGGTGAGATTGGATGGTTAGAAATGTAACGGTTCAAGTTGGTGACGACATATCGTCCAAAATGGAGAAATTGAAAGACGTAAACTGGAGTGAAGTCGTTAGAGATTGCCTTGAGAAATACTGCAACCTCCGACTAAATGCTGACATTGAAGCACTTGGACAAAAAATGAAGGCGCAAAAGGAAGAAGCCTACTCTGAAGGCTACAAGGCTGCTTTAGAATGGTTCAAACAGAAGGAGATTACTTACGAGGATGTCAATGCAATATCTCAGGAACTTGATGATTTTGCCTCAGCTTGGGACAGCAAGGTCGAGGAAAAGTATGGAAGCTGGGGAGAAGCTCAGGATGAAGAGCCTTTTATTGGCGAGCGATATGAGACAGAAGAGCGGGCGTTCTGGAAGCGAAAGGTCGAAGAGATCGTGAAGGAACTGCCTGACTCATACGACATAACGGACGCTTTTGTAGAAGGTTTCAAGGATGCACTTCAGAAGCTGTTGAAGGTGTGGTAAGAATGGCAGTCGTTGAAAGTTTAGAACATAGGAGAGTCAAATATAAGATAACTTTCCTACGAGGACGGAAAGAAGGAAGTCACGTCGAAATATTGGAAACTGTTGAGGCAAAAAACGCAGAAGAGGCTTTGGAAGCGGCATTCAGGATTGCCGAAAAAGCAAGGTGGCATGTTGAGAAATTGGCAAGAATGGACTGAAGCCCACACCATTCCTTTTCTTCAGAAGAGGTAAACAGGAGAGTTAAGCTCATAGAAACAACAAACGCACGTCTTCGCACACTACACAATTTTTGATACTCGATCCAGAAAGTGCCCTCTTAAAATCGATCTGATAGACTCTTAGCGCCGCCTATGTGATCCAGAGCTGTAGGAGGCAGTTAGCATAGTGCCAAGCGATCGAGCACCATACCCTTTTTCGAAATTCAGAAGTAAAGCGTACTGAATCACTAGAGAGCATGGAAAAGTGGCCGGGGTGAGGCAGCTTCGGTTATAGTGGGGAAATCGCCCACAAACAATTCCTTTTTTCTTGGTGTCTTTAGGAGACCCGAATGGTACTTTGTAACCCATCTGTTCCGCGTGACAGCGACCAGCGACATAGTCAAGCAAGACAACAGCATAATAGCAGCCTTCAAAGTCCAAAAAAGGTTAGACTTGGAAGACATGCGAACAGGTTTCAACTATCTTCAGCGATTTGCGAAAGATATTATCAAACGCGAAGAACAGTAGGGTTGTTTACTTTATGTTTTCAAGTTTCGGTCAATTTGGCGACCCTACTCGCTTCTTCATTTGAGAGAAATGAGCCTCGGTGAGCACTCTGTTGCCGTATAGCAAGCGAGCGCACGCTCACATCGATGTTTTAAAAATTTTGACATTTTCGTCAGAGTAAACTTGGGTGAAAACTTGTAGATCAGAATTACTCAAGAGTCTATAAATCATTGTTTGTTTTCCCAATTCAGTATAATTATAATCTTTGAATGTTAGCATCCTCTCGCCAGCGCTCGTGGAAGGGGATGGACTAAAAGAAAAATACTGGGTGGAGTCCAAGCCTGCGAAATAGAACATCCAATAACCACCGTCACTTCCATCAACGCTTGTGATGAGAAGATAATTTGCATCATACTTGCTCATTACAGCATTTGCCAAACTTTCGTTCGTTGATGTTAATGCTTCTGCTACGTCTACAATCATTTTATGTGGATCAAACTCTTTGATCTCTGAACGATACGGTTCTGCTACGGAAACCAATGCCTCCTTTGATGGATTCTTGATAACTGACTCTCTTTCTGCATAACCAACGATTACGTGACCGTATCCCCACGAATTCAGAAATACAGCGTTTTCAGAGGTATGGTTTTTAATCCAATCTAATGCGTTTTTCAAGAAGGAGTTATAGTATCCCGTGTGTTCAACTCCATCTTTTGTATATGTAATGTCGCCAAACTCGAATCCTCTCGTATCATTCCCGGTTATAATCAACTTGGCATCGTATTTTCCGCCTAAGTGTTCCTCTCTAAGAAATTTCGGAGTTAGTAAGAAATACGAGCTAGCAACAATAATAGCAATAATTAAACCTATGGCAATAATCAAAAATATACGCTTTACCAATCAACTTCCCCATTATCTTTTCAGAAAAATTTCTATATATAAATTGCGCCTCACGCCCCATACGCTCAAAGAACTGTGAGAGAACCCCCAATGAAAAATAGACAGCAAAAATCCAAACTCTAGAGTAAGGTCTCTCCTGGGTGCGGTTCATCACAAGAAGCGCGCATCTCCAGAAATATCTGTTGAGTTCACCTATTCCTATTATCATATGGTAGGAACAGCGCCTTTTTGAGTTGTTCAACTGTAGGTGAGAGTCTTCAGAATTCAAATTCGTTTTAGTGTGGTTTTTGTCAATGCGCACTAAATGCAAGAAGGAAAGGGTTAAAATAAAAGGACTTCACATAAACGCGCTGTGGATTTGCGCAATAAACCACTATAATTTGCCAAGGTTGGAGATCAGATTGAATATGGAGAAAAAGTATGCATTATTTTTAGCTTCTCTAAACAGTGGTGGTTACTTCAATGCTGTTTTTTTCGCTGCTCTCTTCTACCAGATAACGCCTACTGTAAGTAGTGCACCGCTGCGATCATTCCAGTATCACACCCTAATCTTCATGCCAATAGTATTCGTTCTCACATATGTGGGTAATAAAATGAGAAGACAAGCTTCTGACAAGGCTCTTTTAACCTTCTTCAGCATTCTCATTCCATGTTTTCTGGTGAGCATCTTTTTCTTTGGACCTATTCCTAACTTATGGGTTCTTGGCTTAGGAGCTTTTACAGGATTCACAATCGGCTACTCAAGCTTTTATCGCAATTTTCCTTTTGACCAAAGTTGGGTATTGTCTAAAGAAATGGCGATTGAGGCAAAGATTGAACTAATAAAAATAGAATATGAAAGTTACTGGCATACTCTCTTGATATTTGTCACAATCATGTCAGCAGTCTATATAAGCTTCTTCTTAGAGTTCCAAACAACCTTAGCGCCCATGTTTAAAGAGCCTCAGACGATAGAGCTGCTCCGTGCAGGAGTTTTCATAGGTTTGGGCTATGAAGTTGCAATATTTGTTCTTGTTTTATTAAGAGAGTTGCTGAACAGGATGAGTAGAGTCTTTGAGGCTATGAAAGAAATCAAGAAATAGTGCGCATGCCTGTTCCAAGGAATGGCTGAAAAGGATCATGATAGGAAACTTATACCAGTTGGCATGACTTTGCCCGAGGCTTATTCCATTTCCTATAGTGTAATTTTAGGAAATAGAATGAAGCTCTTAGAAAAAGAAGCTCAAATCTTCCTTATTTCGTTTATCTATTAATTAAAGTTATAATAAGAAAATCGTGATTTTTGTTATGCTTAACATTGAGAAGTGGAGAGCTTATTTTGCTGGTAGCACTCGGGCTCCTTTTCCTGTCTTCGGTTATTGAGAGCCAGCCGCCTCAAGTTCTTTGAATGGCTCGATTTGTCCACCTGAAAACAGTTTTGACAATTGAGTTTCAGCGTATTCTTTAATCCGGATCGATGGTTTATCGGTTTCATCTAGTTTGATGATAAAGTTGCTTAATTCATTTAGTACTTGAAAAATCCTGTAGATTTCTGTTATTTCAGTTGTTTTTCGCTTAATGAACGGCGCAATTCTTTCTTTTACAACTTTCAGGATGGGTGGTCTATCCAGTAGTTCCAGCACATTCTCAGGCATCTTAGTCAGCTTGAAATTTTCGGGAAGGCGAGGAAAATCTCTAATGGCGAAAAGCCAAACCCACAACTGGTCGTCTCTAATCATTTCAAGGTTTGGAATAGCTTTCAGGTAAGCTTCCAGTATAGGTTTTGAGATTGTCTCGAATTCTTCTGGAGTAACGATCTCTTCAATAACAAGCAGTATGGATTCTTTTTCGGGCAACGTCAGGAGGGGATTGTTCCTTAGTACATGAATGATGTTCCCTCTAACTTTTTTACTTGAAAGACTAGCGACGAAGCCTCTCCAAGTTAGGCCATACATTGATTCTTCTGTTTGTTTTCCTCTTTCCGTTAGCCTTTTTCCTGCCTCTGCCAAGTATCCTCTTTTCCTTAAATCGTCGATTCTGCGACTTACCGTGGAATACCGAGTGAAGCTAAGGTCTTTGAAAATATCATACTTGAGTAAAGGACCGTTCATGGCTGCGTGTTCAAGTATGAGAGCGGTATTGTCAGCGCCCTTTCCGCTGAATATGGGGATTTTCATCTCCAGGAGTTCATCAAAATTTATGTGCATGGAAACGGTTTCGGTCGGCAATATATGCGCCTCTATAGGAATAGTGTGCACATATGGGCATATAAACTTGTTTGGAGAATAGAACACCTGCATGATTGAAATTTACAGGAGGTGAATGTATCTAATGGAAAACATACAACTTAACAAAGCCATTTGCAGACTTTTAATTGAGATAGCTGAAAGAGAAAAGAGGAAAGCCATCAGTTCAGATGACTATGGAACAGCGCTGGTTGCAACAATATTTGAGGGAATATTTAAAGAAGCAGAGGTTGCTATTCCTTAGCCCACACTCTACATTGATGAATTTGAAACCATTTCCAACTCTTTTAAGCAAGACATATTGCGCTAACCTTAAGTGATTCTGAGCTCAACAAAGTGATTATGTTGTTCAAACGGCATTTACTTGATAAGATTTTGAGCGGGGAAAAAACCCAAACTCGTAGGAGTACTGAACGAAAGAAAGGTGCTAGAGTTTATGAAGTAGGCGAAAGAGTTGGCGTGAGAGCAGGATATACACCTTTCGCAGATTATGTAATAATCAAGAGGCGGCGCAAGCAAGCAATAGGGAACATATCTGAAGAAGACGCAAGGAAAGAAGGTTTTGCTAACGTGGAAGAGTTTAAGCGCAGACTTGGACTAAACTCTACGGCAAGTGGGACTCTAATCAGGAGGCACGGTTGGCGGTTTCAAACGCAGCATATTAGAAAGTCTATGTGGCTGGAATGAATCCATCTTAGCAGAGGACACGGACTTAACTCACAACAGGTGGAGATGTCTCCCGCAAACTCCCCTTTTTTCTGTTTTGAATCTTTCATGTTTAGCTATTTTAGGACCCTGGGGAAAAGCAGCAAGCGCGTGCAATCTGTCTCTGTTTCCTATTATCATATTTTAGAAAATCAGAACAGTGCTTTCGAACCTGCAGAGTAGGAGACGATTAGTTCTTTCTCGTTTACCCTTCTATCAACTGTAGTAGGGAAACATGCTCCATTAGGGGTTGACGGTAAGCGTTTCTATGTGGTAGCTTAGGTTGTACTGGCTTGTCCCTCTGTACACTACGGCGACCTGGTAGGTGCCTGCTGACGACACTAGCCCAGACGCTTGGAACCAGCCCGTGCCGTTCGTGGACAGCGCCGTCACGTACCGCCACGGTCCCGCGCCGATTTTCACCCACAGCTCCAACGGCGCGTTTCCGATGGGGTTGTTGCCGATGTCAGTGAGATTCCCCTTTAAGGTGACTGACTGCCCAACCGTTATCGGGTTCGGCGACAGCGTGAAAGTAACTTTCGTGTCCAGCTTCGTCAACACAGTTAGTGTCTCGGCGTCGCTACTTGGGTTATAGTCGTCAGAGCCAGCGTACGTGACGTTGACCACGTACGTTCCTGGCGAGGTCACCGGCGCAGACGCCTTAAACCATCCCGACGAGTTAGTGAACAAGCTTGCAGTGTACGCGCCGTTAAGATAAATGTCGACCTTGGTGAAGTTTAAGGGCTGGCCGAGCCTGTCGGAGAGGTTGCCCAGCAACACAACGGTTTGGCCGACTAACATCGGGTTCGGCTTCAAAGAGAAGTCAAGTTTAGTGTCTTTCCATCCGTTTTGATTCATGAGAGGGTATCTGTCTTGATTGCTCGAATAAATAATGTATGGTGTATCTCCTATGCCGTCGCTGCCGGTCACATTCTGATAAAACCCGCTGTACAAGTCAACCCCTGAATAATCGCTCCAGTAGTTGCCGCCAGAGGGATAACCATCATCCCAGTTGTTGGGCTGCTCGTAGACGAAAGCCTCATCTTCGTTAATGAAATTGTTATGGTAGATTGTATTAAAGAATGAGAATTGGACAGAAAGTCCCCAGCGGTTGTTAGTAACATTGTTTCCCGATATTAAGCTGTTATTAGTATAGGCTATTATTAGTCCATTTAGGTTCTTCTGTAAATTCAAATTCCTGACGATAATGTTTGTGCAGTTTACAAGAGCAACGAACCCAGCGTCTGGGGGCACTTCTTGATTTTGAGAATTAATCAGATAATAAATCGGCTTACCGTTCGCAGTGTTTGAAGTACCAATATCGTGAACAAACGTTGAAAGCAGAAAGCCAGATACGCCAAAACTATATCGGTTATCATTCATAACGTTGTTTTCCAGAAAATTGCTTTCTGTATAGTATAAATCAATTCCGCTATAGATATTATCCTTTACAATGTTGCCCAGCAATTTGTTTGCTGAACAGTACATAATACTTATCCCATTAAAGTTGCCTGCAACGGTATTATTCATGAGTGTGTTATTGGATGACCAAACGCTGATGCCAACATCGTTATTGGATACAATGTTCCCAAATGCGGTGTTGTTTGATGATGGATAGAAATAGATGCCAACATAGTTATTCACGAGCATGTTGTTGTTAATGAATGAGTTTGTTGTATTCTTAAGATATACACCGCAGTCTACTTGATCTGGCCAGTTTGGAAAAGTTGTCCCACTATTTCTGATAGTGAAATTTGTTATCAGGCAGTAGCCTGCCTCCACGGTAACTACATCGCCTGTTCCTCCACCGTCAATAATAGTTGTGACTTGATTTTCTCCAATAAGCGATATTGTCTTGTTCACTACAACGTTTTCAAAATATATTCCTGTTCTTACGTATACGGTGTCTCCGGCGTTTGCCACATTTATTGCTGGTTGTATTGATGAAAAGTCTGCAGGACCATCATCATCAACCGTCCATGTCTTAGGCATGACCAACTGCCCAGCTGAAAAAATGTTTTTCGTTCTGAAATCGGACCAAGCCACATATGGGCAGTATGCATTGCCTGTTGGTCGAACAGTGATAGCGAGTCCTTTGCCTATCCACCCTTCACCGATAATCTTTGAAGTACTCCAACTGTTGGGCTGTGAGTAGTTAGCGACTCTGTACTGGGCGTATCTTCCGACACTACAAACGGCATGGATATATCCTCTAACGTCTGGGTTTTGCGTTCCTTCCCCGTCCACTGCAAGCGCGATAGATTTCTCGTCTTCTATGCCAGATATGAATAATGCCTGACTTTTTATCCATGTTGAGCCCTTATTGATACTGTAAGAATACCAAATGTCAAAGTCGCTAGCGCTAAATCTGTACTGAAACCCAACTACGACAACATCTCCACCATGTGTAGCCGCGATAGAGGGATACTGGCAATCATTAGGCAACCCATCTACGTCAGAGAATTGCGTCCATGTATCGCCAAAGTCGGTAGAGCGGTCTACTCGAATTTCACAAAGACTACCATAGTCTGCACCCCACTTATAGGCAATGTATATCGTGCCTTCGGCATTTGTTATGCTTGTTTGGGCGTGAACATTACCATCAGGCCAGCTGCCGTGGAGTTTCTTGACAGACCATGTTGCTCCATTGTCTGTTGATTTTGCAAACATTAAATCTCGATCATCATTACTATACACGTATTCGTACGAAATGTACTGCCAGTTCGAGGAACCAAATTGGTACTCGCATGTTATTGATGGGAAACGATCATCTTGTCCTGCTATGTTTGCAACTGGAATAATTTCCCAGGTTTCGTTGACGGAACGCAGAACAAAGATGTCATGGTCATTCAATGCCCACTCGCGTTCAAATGCCACATAGATTTCATTACTATATGGGTCGATTGCTATTGAAGGGTGACCTAAATCGTGATAATCCCACACCCCTATCAAGGGATTCCACGTCGCTCCTCCGTCAGATGATTTTCTGACAAAAATGTCGGTCTTGTTAAACAAACTGCGGTCTGCAAAAGCGACGTACATGCTTCCGTTGCTGTCTGTTGCCATTGTGACTTTATGGTCTAGCGAATCCTGGTCTGAATTAACTAGCCGCTCCTTGGTCCAATTCGAAGACAAAGGAGACAACGTGACATTCAAAAAGACGTAGTCACCATTAATCGTTTGCATTGGAGTACCTGCTGAGTTGGCATATTCAACTGCGAACTTGGAAATAGTGCCGATGGTTGAGGAGCCCCCGTCATACACCTTAAGGAAGTATGATTGGTTGTATTCGGTTGACACGTATTTTTTAAATTCTGTTATGTCAAATAGTATGCTGTTAGAGCAGAATGGAACACTGCCACCGAAGATATATTGACTAAAACTCTTGGTTACGATGGGTGCACTACGGTTTCCCAGACCAACTGTTATGTCACATTCATCTCTTATGTTATGGCTTATTCTGAAGGTTGCAGCCAATTCGGGCTTGTATCCAGTCACATCTTGGTAGAACATGCAGTATTCGATGCGCTGCTTCATTGCTTCGTAGGATATCCAATAGAAGCCATCGTTGACTTTCTCCCAACTGCCTACCCCCCAAGAGTTAGCTATTTTGAACGCACCGTATCGTTGTTGCCCATTCTCGATGTAGGCGATCTTATCGTCATATCCGACTATAGTGTTTGCATGGTTCACGCTGGGGTTGACGTAATTGTCTAAAGTCCATAGGTCTGAGCTAGTGAGGGCCGGGTATTTGTTGGCATCAACGCCAATTACAGCCAGATGTTCAGAGGCTATAAAATTTTTAAGATTAGTCAATCCTAAGTCGGTATCGACGAACATGTATTCGTATCCAGTGTCATTGCCTCGAGATAGGGGGGCTTCTGTCCAAGCCTCTTCTGACGGCCAAGTTGTGTGGTCAACTGGGTCATAGGACATCTTTTCCCACGAGCACGCACCAACGAAACAGATGAGCTGTATTGCACCGTAAAAAGATGAGCCAGAATCCACTCCACCATTTATCAGGTGGTAGACGAAATCTGGGCTAGTAATTCTGTTCTGGTAGCTAAGAGTCGGATGTCCGGAATATCCTCCTTCCCACGCTGCTCCTGAGAGATTCCATGTGTGCTCTCTTGCTTCTTGAAAGGTCTTGACATAGTAGCCTACAGCCCAGGCTGTACATGAGCCCTCTCCATCCTGATGTCCAATAGGTGGAAACCATGGTTTCGCTGATTGATCCACGCTAATGGGTGAACTTTGATATGTCACCCTGTCTACAACGTAAGTGCTGTCTGCAATTCTTGTCCACTCATCTTCAGTCGGAGGTCGCAAACCAGTTCCATAACCATTAATCTGCTGATTATAATTTTGCCCTTCCGTATAAACTCCAACTTTGCTCCTTAATTCTTCAAGTTCAGACTGGGTAATCTTATGCTCAATTATTCCTGCTTTTTCCGTATTCTCCGGCGGCGAGCTGCCATCGCTGGGAAGTTTTCCAACAATGATTTGAGGTAAGGCTGTATTTATCTCGCTATTTTCAATAGCGACATTAGAGCTAAAATCAACGCGTGTATTTTCAGCTTCAACTTTCGATGGAGAATATGCTCCAATACTGCTGATAACGCTAATAATCAATAAGACCACTAGGATTTTGGAAACGGTTCGCTTCACCGCTCTCCTTCCTCAAACTTGCCTATACATTTGGAAACTAAGATAAGGCTTGTGGAAGTATCTTCTATTAGTGCTTTGCAGTTTTTGTGTGCCCTTCTGCACCTATTTCCTATTATGTAATTTTAGGAAATAGAATGAAGAGTTAATCAAAAGAAGCTCAATTCTTCCTTCTTTGATTTCTCTATTAATTAAGTTACAATAAGAGAATTATGATTCTTGTTATTCTTGACATACATGTCATATTTTCGTGCCGCATTTCGCGCAAGACTCGCGACCCAGCGGTAACGGGCTTCCACACTGAGGGCAGAATGAGGGAGAAAACCGTCGAACAAAGACTGTTCCAGCAAGTCCACCTACTACAGTTATTGCGGTGTTTCCCAAGAGGACAGATAGAACGCCACCATAAGCATGTGACAAAATATCAATTACCCTATTCGACGCCGGCGGAATAATTATCGCTCCTCAACGCATCTCTTTTTCATTCGAAAGTATCTGTCTAATCCTTCTTGCACTTCTGCGTCCTCACCGATTTGTCTCATCTTCTTTCTTGCTTCTCCAATCTGCACTATCAATGAGGGATGACCCGCAAGCTGGGAAGGTTCTGTCGTGGGAATTTCGAGCCACTCACTCGCTACCCATAAACCGAGTTTTGACTTCAGAGACTTCCTAAGCGAATCATTTTGAACCTTCCCTAATTCTTGATACATTTCTAAAAGCTGCTTAATCTTGACAATCCAACTTGTCCCTTTAATGTCCATTTCAGTATCCGTATGCGGCGGTTTTCCAGTAACTGTTGTTTCTGAGACGATCTTCTCACCGTTCTTCCTCACCATAGACTAGTCACCTACATTCTGATACGGCAGCAGGTAATAAAAACCCGGAACTTGAAGCTATTTGTTTTGTTCAGGATACTTTTCTCGTATTCTTTTTTCGGCGAGGGTAGCAGCTTCTCTAAGAATTCTCTCTTCTTCTGCTGAAAAGTTCCTTCTGTTTTTAATATCACGAGCGTCCTTTTCAATTCCCATAGCAAGCTCGTGCAAGACACAGCCCTCGCGGGTGATATAAACAGCGTTCGGTCCAATCTTGCTATGGACAACCCGTTGGGCTTTGCCTTCAAACACCATTTTGTCCAAGAGACTCTTCGTATTTTTCCTCGATTGATTGGAAATGCGAGCACCATATTCAATCAGATCGCTTTCTTTGGTGTTTCCGTAGAACTTCAGATAATCGATGAACTGCCGTTCGATATCCAACCCAACACACTCCTATCTATCGCCACACTTTGTTTGCGGCCAAGTCCGACATAAGTGTTTACAACCAAAGAATAGCAAAGGGAAGCGTAAGCATTACCACATTTTGAGTGGATCAAGTGTAGCATGCCTTCGGTTTAGCCCCTAAAAGCTTTCCTTTGACCATCTTTTGCATTAAGTACATGCTGGGCGCTGATTGGGTTTGATTTCATATCTCCGAGAATTTCAGGAATATTTCTGGTGGCTAGGGTATTTGGCTAAAGCTGGAACCCCAGAGCTTAAATCTAATTTCACATATATTTTAAAACAAGGTCTTGTGTGGAGGTGTTTACTAATGTCTTTAAGAGAAACTCTCCAAAGTATCCTCAAGAAAAAAGAGGGCTTGATGGGCGAGCTGCAAGGAGCACGCAAGGAACTTGCCGAGTTCCGGCCGCGACCCGTCCAGACCTATGTTCATAACAGGGTGAGGCGGCTTCGGAATTCTGTTGCGAGAAGGCGTAAAGGACAAAAAGCTATTATGAATGAATTCAAAGGTTGTTGACTAGTTGTCTGCCCCGCAGTACCCAACCTCTTTTTCATCTTGTCCTTAGACCCGCTTGGAAGCTACATGCCCGCTGTTTGGCTACGTTCAGTTTCTTCTCAATTTCACTCATCCGTTTCTACTGGAACAAGAGAATAGACAATATCATTAGTTCAAAGATTACAGGTTAGTGGCGTTGCTGCTTTCGGAAGCGGAGCCGTTCCACCTTTGGATCTCCTCTTCCAATGCTATGCGGTACGATTCTAAAGTTTTACCCAATGCTTACGCTCTCCTTTGTTTCAGGGGCATGGCGGAGATCGTTAAGCCTGCTGCTTTGCGAAGCCCCCCATCCTCTGTTACTAGGACGGCTTCCTTGCTCTCAGCGGCTGCGATATATGATGCATCATAGAATGTGAGTCGTTCTTTGTGAGCTATGCCGAGCGTATGCGAGAAGTCCAAATGGCTAAAGTTGATCGTCTGGATCACATTTCTCGCGGTCGCCGAAAAAGAATTGGAGTAATTGCCGTTGTCTCTATTGCCCTCGGTGCTGTTTTCGCGTATTGGTGGTTTTCAATGTCCACTCAACCTGCATGGTTTGCAAAAGGAACATACGCAACATACGAAGGAAGCACAATCACACCCGAACCAGCAAACCTAACAATACGCCTAGAAGTTACAGACTGCAACAGCACCCGCGCCAAGCTTCAAATGACCATGAAAATAACAACTAACGCAACAGGAACCGTAGAGCCTCCGCCAACCACCATATGGCTGGACCTGCAACAAATGAAATACGAAATCGCAACCGCAACTCCAACAGCAACCCACGAAGCCAGCATACAATACGCCAACAAGGGAACCAAAAACTGCACAGTCTACGAGTACGACAACCAAACACCCAAAATAACCCTCTACGTCGACAAAGAAAGCGGCTGGATCATAAGAATAACACTCACCTCACCACAGAGCAGCGTAGACCTAAACCTCGTCGACACAAACATACCAGCACTAAAATAAACGAACAACACGTTTCCTCCACTCCTTAGAATCAACATATTCCACTAACCAAGATTCCGCAATGTCGCCTCCACCCATAATCTCTTTAACAGCTATAAACAAGAAAACAGACTCATCCCCAACCACGCTCCCAAGAAACTCCAAATCCCCTCATCCATCATCAGAACGCAAGGCTGAACGTGCAGTTCAACCTATATATAAGTAAGGAAAAAAGTGACTTTTTGTTTTTAGATTTGTAAGATCCTTCGTTGGAGAAGAATTGGTGTTCAGATTGCAGAGAAGCAGAGCTGCCGCTAGAAGCTTTCAGCTTTGCGGTGGAAAGTTGGGGCGAAACAGGCAAAGAAGTTAAGAAAAACGATCGAATCAGAAATAAACTGTCTAGAACATTCTTACATAAGTTTTAAAAGCATTTTCAATCACTTTTATCCTTAAGAGTGTAAGGAGGAGGACATAAATGAGACTCCGAATCGCGTTCATTTTGGTAAGCGCGATTATGACTAACTTGTTTGCGTCATGCGTTTTGGTCTCATTAGCAGTTCCGGGCCAATCCTATCCTCTACCCGCGGAAAACGCTTCAAGAAATCTGACCATTGGTACAAGAATGATTGGCGAGAGCTTTGCAGATGATTCTATATTCTTTGGTCAGGCACAACTCAACGATTCCAGGCCGATTATTTCCAGCTTCACCACTCAAGGAAAGATTGAGATTTCTGTCACTTTTCCGGCTCTCGAAGTTCAGCGGTACGGAGATTCGATAACCCTTAACATACCTGGTGGCGGCAGTCTGTTGGTTGAAGGCAGTCCAATCGTTCCCAACTTCATCTTAAGATATGTAGTGCCCGAAGATTCCGAGATTGTTTCCTGCAACCCTATTTATTCGGAAGCAACAATATTGGAGAACTTGAACTTAGAGTTGTGCAAATCTATTTTGCAGTCGGCGAATACTTCAAATAACAACCAGCAAACAAGGTTGGAGATCCCAGTTTACAACTTGACGGGAAGTATAGTATACAGGCATATTTCTCCCCAGAAGATTTGGTGTGGCAACGAAATCGGTACCGTAGTTTTGTACCCGCTGCAATACAGTGCGGAGAACAAAACAGGAGTGTTTTTCCACAGGTCAATATTTGCCATAGAGTATTCCACCAAAAACAAGCTTACGTGCGTTCTTGAGAAGCTGTCAATGAAAGAAGAACAGAGGCAGAATATTGACTGGTCTACACATAATCTTCCTGTAGGTGCAAGGACAACCACAACAGAAAGAATCATTCTTCTAGATAACGCTGCAGGAGTAGTCAAAGAATCTATTGAGGCAATGTCAATATGGGGAAGGGAAACCAAGGAAGCGGTGTATGTTATCGAAGATAAAGCATCACTTAGCTTTTACAGGGAAAACATGATTGTTCCCAGTTCAAGTGGATTAGTAAGGATGTCCACAGTCCAAGATTTGCAGAATTATGTCGTCTCAACTTGGAAAAGTGCTCCAGGAGTAATACTCTCTTCCGATGAGCCTGATCTGCTTGGGAATGCAGCAGCCATAGCCTCCTTCATGAACTATCCAATGATTTCGGACGGAGCAGAAGCGGGCTTGCCGATCCTGCAAGAACTCTCTACGTCATTCAACTTTAGTTACATTTTTGCTGTTGGAGCGTTGGATGAGTCTTCCCTAAGGTCCATTGCGCCTGAGGCCAAGATAATCTCTCTCAATACATTTGAAGACGTAGTCGATTGGTTTGCAGTAGAAAGAAGTGCTTGTGGATACAACACGAAAATCTATCGTGATGAAGAACAGAGATATTACGAGTCTGCCACGGTAGTAAACATTAATGACATAAAGGCTGTTGAAAATCGCTACATAGGAAGCAAAGAGTCTCATTTCATGCTTCAGGCTTCGATTGATTATGCTGTAGTATACGACGGAAGCGACGGAGACGATGGCACATCGTATTCAACTCCCGCACAAAGACTCAGCAATTATCACAGTGGCATAATGACAAACGGAGATGGCTACAGTTTCTGGTACACGAGAGACAGCATCGTGAAGTACTATCGCAACAATTACAACACCTTGTACTTCGCTCTAATGGGAGACGGGGATGACAATGTTGACTCAAATGGAGGCGCTGGAAACAATGGAGGACAGTTTGATGTACCCTGCAGGTTCCTTGATTATCCTTGGACCTCAGGTCCTTCTCCAGATGACCCAGGCAAAATTCCTACAGATTTTTACTATGAAGAACTGGATTTGAATCCAGATCCGCTCAGTCCTCTGACCAGCTGGAGTCCAGACTGCTACGTGGGACGAGTCATTTCAGACTCACCGAGCAACACACAGAAGTATGTTGACATCAGTTGGGCCTATTGGATAGGTGAGATTGACGCCTCCAGCACGTACGGAGGCAGGTTTTGGAGATACAACGCGCACTCTTTTCATAAGCAGAAGTTCGAAGGCTATGAAAATCAAATAAATACTGGTATAGCATCCGTCAATTGTATTTCTCAGGTTTATTCTCATAAAGGAACGGATTTTAACCTAGCTAGCACCCAAAATGCAATTGATGGAACAACGACATACACTGGGTCCATTGTCTACTTCAACACCGACGGTTCTCGCACTGCCATTGATCACAATTCAGGTGCACTTTGGTTAGGTGACATTCCAAACACTGTTAACCATAGATATTCACTAATTGTATTGGATGCCTGTCTTTGTGGTTGTGTAGCAGGCTCGACTGGCGACAATTCCAACAATCTTGCCGCGAGTCTGTTGAAGAATTCTGTAGGTGTTTTTGCGTTCACAGTGACCGCTCCTATTGACTTCTGGAGTTATTCCACAAACGAATTAGCGATGTGCTTAACCCAGTTAAACTCAAATTATTTTGGAGGTTCTATCGCTTGGGGAAGAAAGAATTACTACGACAGTTCTTTGAAACTGGATAATGACAAGAGAATGACAGAAGCGCTAATGTTCTTTGGAGATCCCAAAAACTTCCTGCATCCAATGAAGGTTGACATTAAGATAAGCTCGGTGAGCATTGCTCCCTCCAGCTCTTTGACTGACAACTACCTTGGCAGCACCATAACTATCACTGCTTCTGGAACAATAAATAACGACAAAGCATGGTCAAACGTGAAGGCAAGGTTCTACATAGACGGCAATGACATAGGTTCTGAAGAAACAGGAACGTGGGTCGAAAGTGGCACATGGTCATTATCGCACCAGTACACTTTGCCAACAAGTCTTACCCTTGGAACTCACGAAATAAAGGTGAAAGCCCTTGATGCAGACTACTGGAATGACAACTTTCCATCATACACAGGGGGTGATATTGACCTAGATGGGAGTGACCCTAACGATTGGTCCTACTGCGACTTCACAATCATCGACAACGAAAAGTCACAATCGTTGACTATAAGTGATGACGATACAACACCTCCGTCATATTCCAATCCAACAACGTCTCCCAGTGGAACCGTGTACGACTACTTCTCCAACTATATCAGACTTCAGATTGATTGGTCTGATTCCAGCGGCATCTCTGAAGTGAAGTTCAGATGCAAGTATGGGTCTGGTTCTTGGACGTCGTGGCTTTCTTCATCTGGCTCTTCAGGCAACACCTACTGGTATGACATTCCCAGGAGCGAATGGGTAAACAATGTTGGAACAACAATCTACTGGGAATCTTATGCGACGGATAATGACAACGACAGAAGCGGAGACAGGCTTACCACCTACACGCCGACAATCACAGGGCCATCTCTGGCTGATGATGACGCTTCTGGTCCTTCCTATTCTAATCCAACGACTAACCCTTCTGGTACCGTCTATGACACTTATCAAGGTTCAATCAGGCTTCAAGTTGATTGGTCTGATTCCAGCGGCATCTCTGAAGTGAAGTTCAGATGCAAGTATGGGTCTGGTTCTTGGACGTCGTGGCTTTCTTCATCCGGCTCTTCAGGCAACACCTACTGGTATGACATTCCCAGGAGCGAATGGGTAAACAATGTTGGAACAACAATCTACTGGGAATCTTATGCGACGGATAATGACAACGACAGAAGCGGAGACAGGCTGACCTCATATCTACCTACCCAGACAGGACCAACAATCATTGTTCAAGCGTACGCTATAACGTTTTATACTGATCCCGTAAATGTTGGTTCAGTGACGTTCTCAGGTTCTACTTACACGAATGGGCAAACAGGTCAGTATGCGGCTGGGGCCTACTCAGTGACGGCAAATGCGCCTGCAGGCTGGTTTTTCAATAATTGGGTTACCACAGGCGGCGTAACAGTATCGGGTTCCACAGTTACTGTCTCAGGCGCAGGTACTCTGAAAGCAGTATTCTTCAACCTGCTGCTTCCGTTGAGTATCAGCACTCTTCAACCTGCTGCTAACGCCAACATAACTTCAAGCCCAATTCTGTTTCAGGTCAATGTCACTTTTGCAGGAATACCTGTTTCGGGGGCAACTGTCAAGTTTTACGCAGACGGTTCCTCACCAAGCGGCGTAGCAACACAAATAGGCTCGGCGATAACTGACGCCACGGGCAGCGCATCGATAAGTTGGACACCGACATATACCGCTCAATGGCAGTGGTATGCCACAGCAGAAAAAAGCGGATACGCACCCGCTACATCAGCAACTCAAATCCTCTGGTACATTCCTTCAGTTGATGATTTATATGTCTTGCCAGCCGCATCAAAAGCTCCTGAAAACGTGTTGCGAGGCCAACACCATCTCATTCTATCCGTAACCCCTTCTCAAACAATCCTTGCCACCGCAGGAGCTCAAGTACCAATCACAATCAATTATAGGCTATATGCTCCCATAAATCCAAATGAGATAGACCAACTTTTCCTAATTGCAAGCTGGACACCTTCATGGCCCCCACCATTAGGATACTACTACGCAATTTATGACGGCATTCCGGGAACAAGTCCAATATCTGGATCGGCGACCTTTAACATTTCGGCGCCATCAAGCCCTGGGACATATTATCTTTGGTATTGCTCAAGCGCTCACTACTCGATTCCACTTGGTGTGGGCACCTACGCGAGTGCTTTGACTTTGCCTGCCCACATAAAGATAGTTGTTACGAGTCCCCAGTATAACATAGCATTCTACACTGACCCTACAGACGTCGGTTCAATAACGTTTTCAGGAACAGCATACACAAATGGACAGACAGGGCAATACGCAACTGGAACGTACAGCGTAAGTGCTAATGCGCCTTCCAGTTGGGCTTTCAGCAATTGGGTAACTACGGGTGGCGTGTCAATATCAGGTTCTACTGCGACGGTGACTAGCGCAGGAACTGTGAAGGCCGTCTTCACTCAAGCTACATCTCCCGTTGCCTATTTGAAGTTCGACGAGGGAGCCGGCAATATAGCTTATGACTCCTCAGGAAACAATAATAACGGGACCGTCTACACGGCGACGTGGACTGACGGAAGAATTGGCAAAGCATTGCACTTCAATGGAGTAGATAGCTGGGTAAGGATTTTGAATAGCCCTCTTCTTTCAGGTTTATCGCAGATCACCCTGGAAGCTTGGATCAAAGAAGACAGCTTGACTTCTGATGTTAAGGGCATAATCAGCAAGTGTTCAGGAGCAGCTCATCCAACATATGGCGCAGAGTACTTCCTTGGACTTTACGGAGCAAGTCTTGCTTTTCATGTTTCTAACTACAATTACATAGCGCATGATACCGTGGTCGATGGGATAAACCAGGCTAACCGGTGGTATCATGTTGCCGCAACTTGGTCAGGAAGCAAATATACACTCTACATTGATGGCGTGGCCTGCGTTTCAGGAACATGTACACCTCAAACAACCTACAGTAATGCCCTCGATGTGCAAATAGGAAGGCACGGAACTTATCCATGGACCTATTTCCAGGGAATTATCGATGAAGTAAAAATCTACAACTATGCCCGAACTGCAGATGAGATAATGAACGACTATAGCGAGGCTAGGCTTTCAGCTTCGGCTTCAATTGTTCCCACCATTGATGGTGTATTGTCTCCGGGTGAATGGGGCGATGCAGATGTCCGCGTATTTTACATGGGTCCATCAAGTACTAACCGCGCTACAATATATGTCAAAAATGATGTCCACTATTTGTACATCGCTTTCAAAATCGAAGGAGTAACCTACGGGCCTAGCGGACCTGCATGCGATGTTTTTAGGATATGGTTCGACAACGACAATGACGGTATATTGCATGAGGAAGGAGATGACATCCTGATGATGGGCACGTATTCGCTCATCCCAGTTTTTGAGGACCTATTCTATCGGTCTGAAACTGGGAGTTTCGCTTGGGATACGGGTTTTGGAGGCTCAACCGACGGCCTGGGAAACTGGACGCACACGAACCCCGCACAGAATGCCACAGGTACATATGCCTTTGAGATATCGCATCCACTCAATTCGAATGACGATGCCCACGATTTCAGTCTAAAGATGGGCGACGAAGTAGGCTTTTACGTGGAGTTTGGCGAGGGAATTTACCTAAGCAATTCAACCACAAAGTTCGTTTGGGGCGATGAGTGGCCAGCGAACAGAGGGGCGCACATCGTTATAGCACGGTCGACACCAAACTTGAACTTCTTTTTGAGTCCTAACCCAGCTGTAGTTGGTCAAACCGTTACTCTGGTGGGAAACCTAACAGATGAAACTGGTCAACCAATAAACAGCACCAAGGTTAACGTGTATCTTAATGGAACATTAACCGCGAGCCTATTTACAAACTCCTCGGGATGGTTCACCGCCTCTGGGGCAGTGAATTCGCCTGGAACGTACATCGTTAAAGTCGCATACAACGGATCTGACGTCTATAACCCGAGCAATCGCACGGAAACTCTACAGGTTTACCTGAACATGGATACGAAGGTTTCGTTCTCTTTGTCTCCGAATCCGGTGACTGTTGGGCAATTCGTCACCTTAAAAGGAAACCTGACGACGATATTCAATAATCCAATTGGGAATGCGCCGTTAGAACTGTGGGTGAAAGTCGGTGCTGGACCGTGGCAGTACATGGCAGCCTTATCCACGAACAGCACAGGCTGGTTCCAAGCGTCTGGGCTAGTGTCGTCAGCAGGCACCTACCAGGTCGCCGTAGTGTACAGAGGGACAAGCCAGTACAACCTAAGTTACCACATAGAAACGCTTACCGTCAACCCCTAATGGAGCATGTTTCCCTACTTCAGTTGATAGAAGGGTAAACGAGAAAGAACTAATCGTCTCCTACTCTGCAGGTTCGAAAGCACTGTTCTGATTTTCTAAAATATGATAATAGGAAATAGGAATAATTCTAGCTTTATTTCTTGATAGATTTGGCATACTCAGCGAGGTCGATCGCTGGTACCGTTCCTAGTCTTTGCAGTCTAAAAAGGAGATTTAAGAAAAAGGAAATTAGTGGTTGTTTTTCTTTTATTTCAATTTTCCTTGGTTCTTTATTCTTTTTATACCTTATATTAAAAGCGCCGTGTTGAAGGGCGCAACCAAGATCAATCTTGTTTTCTGGAGGCAGATTGTAAATCACATCCGTGAAACTCTTACCAAAAGGAGGTTTCCATTCAACCCCTCCTGTAAGGATGCCGGCGAGAATGTCAAAAAGAGGACGCGGTGCGTATTTGCCAGCAGCATAAGGGATTGCTGCACTTGTGCGAAACAGGGACCTAACAGATGCTGCCTTTGAACCAGCATATTCAAGGTATTCTTTGTTTAAATCTGGTTTAACTTCAAAAACCGCATAAACGGCTTCAGCAGGAATATAGTATGCTCCACCTTGATTAAAAAGAAATGGCGAATAATGCTGGTCAAATAGAACAACGTCTATTTGTTCACTGATTTTTCCTCTTGAATCAACTACGAATGCTTTTTTAACCTTATACCGTTGCGGTAAATATGAGTCAAGCATTTCCAACCAACATAATTCAGTGGCATCACCTTGTGTACCCTTGTGTGGAATACAGGTTCTTTCAGTTTTGAGTTTAGTAATCATTTGCTCTTGCAAGTGCAAGAAAAGCGAAGACAAATCAAATGGTTTTTTGGTTGCCAACTATAATTCACCAAATTATTTGGCTCCAGTATTGTTTGGTCAAACTTGCTCTAGCGGCGTTTGCTATAACGGTTTTTCCCGCTAATGTAAGGTCATCCGATATTATGTTGCCACTATTTGCTGGGTCAACGACAGGTGCATTCGCGAAACTGTCTCGGAGATAAGTAAGGACAGCCCAGACATTATCTGCTAATTGAGCTCTGTTTCTTCCAGAAAGAGCATTCAATACTGTCAGTTCCAAGTAAAACGAAGGAAAGTCCAAATTGTTTAGTTGCCGCCAAATTTTGATTGCCTTAATTTCATTCAGTCGTCCAGATTGCGCTACTAAATTAATGTGAGTTTGTACGTTCGTTTGGATCCATGTTTGAGCTTTTTGCTTATACAAGGAATGATCATTTGTATGACCAGGAACTCTAAGAGACATTTATGAAAGTTTGTACTCCTATCTACAAGGCGCGGGGTACATGCCCAGACGCCAGAATATCTCAATTGGAATAACGTATTCGAATGTTAAGGTTGACCTAGTTCCTGCTAGAAAACAACCTGGTGTCTGTGGGTCAAGAGATATGAAAAAATCGACATCCGTGGAACCTTTGACACCAGTACCTTTAGCATAAGACCCAGAGAATGAAAAATCCAACAGAGAATTGCCAGCCCATCGTTGAATAACTGGGAGCAAGCTCCCGCGAATATTATAAGCCGCTGACCCAACCCCAGTTGCTAATTTATAATTCGCCAATATCCCCATCAGATACGAATCTCCACTCATAATTACCACCTTTTTGAGTACGCTCGCCTTTGTTCCATTTCTTGTTTTTGCTATTTAATTCTTCCCAAATCAAGTTTATTGGTTGAAGCGGTTACAAACGTGGAGTCATTGACTTTCGCGCTTAATAACGTCTTTTGCGAACCGCTGTAAGTAATTGAAACCTGTTCTCATGTCTTCCAAGTCTAATCTTTTCTGGACTTTGAAGGCTGCTATGATGCTGTTGTCTTGTCTAACTATGTCGCTGGCCACTGTCTCGCGGAACAAGTGAGGCCATATGGTTTCGCTTGCATCTCTGACTATGTTGAAGACCTCTCTGTCACTCAAATGCCGATCTGGAATTACAAAGTAATTGCCAAATACGCTTTTGCCGGATGGCAACCAAAATTTGGGAATTGGATTTAGAGAGCTTAGATACTCGTGGTATCTAAGGATGTTCTGCGTCAATGGATCTGAGAGAGGAAAAGCCTTCAATGCCTTTGCTTGTTTAGACGTGAAGGCAATTGAAACTTGTGCAATGCCTGAACCGCATTGCTTGCAGAATGACGACGCGACTGGATTCTTGGTGTCGCATCCTGGGCATTTCATGTGTTTCCGCTTCTTCTTTTCTAATGCGAACGTGACATTGAGCAAATCGCTTTCTACTTTGAAGTTTTCAAGAGGTATCCACGATACTTCCGTCCGGCGTTTCCCAGACAACCTCAAAAGAGAGAGAACAGCAAGAGCTCTCAATCTAAAATACTCGTAGTTTATGGCATTTGCCTTGTCCAATGCTTGGTTTAGCTCATTATTTTCAATGACTGTTTCGCGGCTTTCCCTGAAAGCGTTGTTTCTCTCTCGCGTCAAACCAAAGCCTCCAGAGCGAATATTTGGGTCACCTCATCATTGTAAAAAACTAGAAATCGATAGTTTGCAACTTAAGAAAAAGGGGGAAAGATGCGATGGTGACAAGAAGTCTCCAAGGTTCGATTATGTGGCCAAAAGAAAAAGGGAAGTTGTTTTTGATATTCACATCTCATTTTTACCCTTTTGTTTAGCTAAACTGAGTAGGCTAAAGCCAACGTGAGCCTTTGTTTTTAGCGAGAATTGCGGTGGGGTCTTGTCTGGTTCTCCCATTTCTGTAGACACGGTTTCTCCATACATCTGCGCTGCGGCATAATGTTGAAGCGGGTTCTCGTGCACCCACCCTTGAAACTTGTCTTCCTCGGTTTCTATGTCGTCCATTTTCATAGGCAGCCTTGTCCCCGCGAGTTCTTCTAAATGTTCAAGATTTTCGTAGTAGGAGAGGGCGCTGTCGATTTCAGCTAAGTCGATTTCATATTTGTAGCAGAATTTTCTGAGGTTGAAGAGTTCTATTCCTGTCATCAGGCTTTTATGTTTCACTTTTTTCGCCCCTGATAGAAAAAAAGGGTTATTGGATTTTGCCGATTTTTCTCAAGGTCTCATATTTCTCTCCAGGCGCAAGAACTACTTCAGATTTGGGCACGTCAGTCAGTTTGAAGCGGCGGTCAGGTTTGACTCCTTCCATAATCTTGTCTATGGTGGCTTGGATTTTCTTTTCATTGATTTTAACTTCTTTAGCGTCGCAGTAGAAACTGATTTTTGTACTGTGGGGACTGTTTGTGTAGATTTTTTCTTCGATGTGGAATTGGAGGGAACTGTCGTATTTCGACATTGGATCCTTTATGCCGTAGGAGATTCCAGATTCGATTTCAACGAATTCATTTGTTGTTGAGACTTTGTCTATTTTTCCTTGTGATGCTGCGATAACAAGACTGCCATAGGTGTAGTTCGAGCTCGGTTGCGTTGACGGTAAATTTTGAAGTGCGGCTAAAGCAACTTGGTATGCGTGTTTCTGAAAGGCTTCTTTGAACTGCTCTATGGTAAATTCACTTCTCAAAGTTGGCATGTTTTTTTCACCCCGATAGAAAAAAGGGGGGATTAGGTGTCGAACCCGAAGCTTTAGTCTGAGGTTTCCATCAGTATTCTACACCCATGTGCAATGCATCAATACCATGTCTGCTAATGCTTCAACTATTTCCCAGGTTATCTTTGAAGAGTATTTGTCTCCTATTGCTGCTTGTTTCTGTTCGTGGTCTGCGATTAGCCTGTCCACTTCGGCTTCGTCTTTGTTGAGGATAATCAGGTCTACACCGAAAGTGCAGACGTCAAGAAGGTCTTTTCCTTTGACTTTTTTCCATGGTCTCCAGAACTTGAGTCCGAACACTTCCCAGTTGTGCGCGGCAGCCGTTGTCTCTATGTTTTTTTTCGTAGCTGGGTTCACCCAGTCCATGTCGAATTCGCTTAGGTCTTCTGGATCGAATATGCCATGAGCCTGCATCTGTTTTGCTAGTTCGGAGCCTTTTACTGTAGTGATTTTGTTAACTCATTTTTTCACCCCGTAGAAAAAAGGGAGTTAGTCGATGTAGGTCCGTACATCAACTTTTATATCCCTGTAAATCAGCTTGTCCCGGACAAACTTGCATACTGCTTCTTGATAGGCCATTGACTGTGTATTCTGCATCGGAGGGCTCCACCACCATCCTTGGCTGCTGGTTTTCATCAGGCTTCCGAACCACCCTTTCCAGTAGTCGGTGCGTCGGTTTTCGCTTGCGGTTTTCTGGAAGAGCTTTATGATTTCGCGGTGGTCATTCCATCTTAGGACGACGTCTGCGGATCCACAGGGGAACCAGCCGATTTCTCTGCCTTCTTCGTACTTTGAGAAGATGCTGTCGCCGTATGCTCGGGCTTCTTCAACGGTCTTCTTGAGGAAGATATCCAAGGGCAGGTTGTGGGCTAACATGTGCTGCGGCGTTGTGACGCCTATCGCATTGCCTTCGGTTATGACAAAGGTTGTTGGGTCTCTATTTTCTCCAAGGAACTCTTTTACACTTGGTTGTTTTGACGTTTGGGCACACCCCGAAGCAGAAAAAAGGGGGTTAATTCACCAGGGATGATTATTTGCCACGTTCCAAGCTTCTCGTATAGTTTCATGTAATCTTGATGTTGTGCTTCGCTGAAATCCCATGTTTTTACTAGCCGAAGCATTTGTCGTGCTGCGTGGATTTGTTTTCCGTAGATGTTGAATGCCCAGTTTGCCCGGTCAAGAATAAACTGGTAAGTGTTCTCGCCAGGCACATCCGTGTTGCCGTGCTTATTGAACCATTTAACCTGCTCCCAGTAGTTCCCTATGTGATACGCACTTTCCATGGGAATGTCCGGATATTGTTCTTCAAGGTATTCGCTGTTTTCGAGGCATAGCCACCAGAACATGTGTTTTCCAAGGTAGCGTTCTACATCTATCATTAGTTCAGCTTGGCAGAGTGGACATTTCGGAAAGTGCTTCAGAAACTTTAGTTCGCGCCGTAACTGTCTGATTGTTTCCCAGAGTTGGCCTTCTACAATTTCGGTCTCTCGACGTTCATCGATGCGCTTGATAAGTTTCGCCACGTTTTTTGAGTTATCCACGGGCTTAAGCAGTGGCGGTGGACGGCAGCGGTCAAGGAGTATGTGTGGTCTCTGTATGACTTCTATTAGGTGTTCAACCATTGCGTTCACCCCGAGGAAAAAAGGGTAACTAATGTTTCTGTTTTTGTTTTGCCATTGCAGATAACGAGAATCTTTGTGGTATCGTAGGCACTTCAGGCGGAGCAATCGCTGAGATGGCTTCGCGGATGGGTTCTTCTTTAGATTTGGCAGCCATGTTTGCAAGGGAGAACTTGAATTTCGGCGGTGCTTTCCAGTAGTATTTGCTGATGTCGGCTGGTTCCCAGAGGTTTGCTAGGTTCCACACTTCCGGGTGGTTTTGGACGTCAAGCATAAGCGTGTCTCCGCATAAGATGGCGTATGGGTGGCGGTTGTAGATGGCCATGTTCACGAGGGCAGCTCGGTACAAGGTGACGTCCAATTCTATGCCGAATAATATTAAGGGTCTATGCCAGTTTAGCCTTGAAGCTTCCATTAGAAATCTGCCGGTGCCGAGGGCAGGGTCCATCACGGTTAAGGGTCTGGGTTTTTCTTGGGTTTTGTCTCCTATGGTGCTCTGACATATGAAGTCAACAACGTTCATTGGCGTTAAGCACTGTCCCAGACGGTTTGCTCTGCCGGCTAACTCGAATTCTTCGAATATGGCGCCTAAGTGGTCTATGCCGTTGTATCCACCAGGTGATGCGGGGTCTGGGTTTTCGGTTCTTGCGTTTTCAACGTACTGCTGCAGGAGACCTTTCTGCTCAAACTTTTCCAGGAACCGTTCTGCGTTATGGCGTCGATGTGATGAAAGCATAGGGTGTTGTTTCCGCACGGTCTTGTAGCGATGCTCGTAGTAAATTTCACGTGACAGGTTGTATGGTCCTGTTGGCTGCGTTATTTTGATGGTTGGCTGTTTCATTGGAATACCGAGCAGAACCGCTAACATAGCGAATTTGTCAAGTTTTGGGCGTTCAACCCAGAACGCTGGTCTCTTAATCGGCGATGCCCTGTCTATTTGCTTTTCCATTTCTCTGCTTGGGTCCGAGTATATCCATGGGTGGTCAACTATTCCTAAGTGGAGGCCTAGCACTTCGATGAGGATTTCCCAGCTTTCCCTGTAATTGTAATGTGTTTGTGCTATTTGGTGGAACATGTCGTAGAGAAGTTGTTTTGCGCCTTTGTATGGCGGGATTGCTCCGTTGCCTGTTGTGGCGGCTCGAGTTAGTGAGAAATGAGGTCCAGTTTTGTTATCTGCAAATATTCGCTGTTTCATTTTACACCCCGTAGAAAAAAGGGATTATTTGTCGCAGTTGCCTCTGTGTCTTTGAAAGAACTCCACTTGCTCTTTGATCAGTTGTTTGTTGCAGTGTGGGTAGCGAAATTTCTCAGGCAGTTCGGTTCTGTCTTGCGGCAAATCTGTATCATAACCTTTGCCGTCAATCCATTCGTAAACGTCTCTGCCAGAGTACACTACTATGACGCAGTCTAGCTCCTTTCGGCAGTAGGTGCATTTGGGCAACTCGAGGGATACCTCATCTTTTGATATGGGCAATTTTAAACCCCATAGAAAAAAAAGGATTATTCGTTGATGTGGTCTCGTACAAAGCTTCTAGCATTATCCTTCAGGAACTCGTAAATGTCGCCTTCAACAAAATCTCTGAACCGTTCGGTTTCTACAGGCTTCGGTTTTCTGTCAAGTTCGTCTTCAAGTGCTTCGCGTATGTCAGCCGATTTAATTTTAATCATCTTTGTCACAATAACACCCCGCAGAAAAAGGTCAGCTCTTCGCATTAGCTTTTTCTTTTGCGTGAGCTGCTAAGGAAAATCTGGGTTTCGGCGGAGGAAGCATGTTGGATATGATTACGGTTGGAACTATGATTTCACTTTGCCCTGCATACTGCGTGGGCTTCGGTTCTGGCTGCCGCATTCGCTCTTTTCTGATTGCTTCGAGGGGAAAAAGCATGTTCTCAATCAATTCTACTATTCTTCGTATGTCTGTTGCCCACCAGGGGACATCGTCTAAGACTCTTTTGCCGTACTCGTTTTTCTTGAAGAATGCCTTGAAGTCCTCAACTGTTGGGTATGTGGTTACCCAGCCTTGCTTGTTATAGTGTGCTATGCTTCCGCAGTGTAAGGAAAGGAATTGGTAGAAATAGTCTGAGAGTATGCATTCTCCAACAACTGGAAACCGAAGCATACTGCCAACTGCAACATAGTCCGGCTTGGCGCCATTATAGAGTGTTCCTTGTTCCATGATGCGTCTGAGGTTTACAAGTATAGGCTTCGAGTTCCAAATGCTGTTTCCATCAAATAGTATGGTGGCTTTCAGATTCTGCTGCTCCACGAGTTCTTGGAGAGTTAGCCTCGCTTCGCTTTCAGGTATGTTTTCCAAGTTCGGAATGGCTTTCACTGCTGCCTCTGCTTTCTCCACGTCTTTCTTGCTTCCGACTATGCGTATTTTTGCGTGGTCTCTGAAACTGCATGGTCCACCGATTAACTCAACTTCTGGATTTCGCATTTCATCACCCCGACAGAAAAAAAGGAAGATTCACAGTTTGCCGTCTTCTTTTCGCTTGCTCTTCACGTAGCTATGGAACGGGCAGAGTAAACATTCAACCGCCTCAGCTATTTCTCTGCAATCGCTTTTCCATTCGGGAATGTACTCGGTCACTCGCTTGTTTTGTTCATTCGCCATGAAGAAGCGTTTAAGGTCCTGCACTGTTGGGTAGATGCCTATCCATCCGATGCGGTTGTAATGTTGCTGGCTGCCGCATACCGTTATGAGAAAATTATAGAAATATTCGCTTAGTATAGGTTTGAAGTTTTTCTCTACTTTAGGCAAGCAGGCCATCTTGCCCACTCGCACCCACTGAACTTTGGTGCTTCGTTTGTTATCATAGAGTTGACCGCGAAATATGATGCGTTTGACGTTGCGGAGGATTTTCTTTCTACTCCATACAAAATGTCCTCGGTAAACTATGTTGGTGTTCAAGTTGTATTCGTCTATGGCTTTCTGAAGGAATAGCCGGGCTTCTGGTTGAGGCAGTTTTACTATGTAGTTTAAAACTGGGTTAAGGTGTTTCTTGGCTTTGGCGATTTGCTTTTTGCTTCCGCTTAAAACTATGTCATTTGATAAGCTTAACTGCTGGAGTTTGATGGTTTGACACCCCAAAACAGAAAGAAGGAGAATTAACGTAATTTTTTTCCAGCAATTCCAGTATGTCTTGTATTCAACGTGGGTGAATCTGGCAACCGCAGATAAGTAAGGATGTGAGAATGCCGCATTCATGGCAAGGATGTATTTTAAAGTCATCAGGTAAGTATCTCTGCTTGTGTCGTTTCTAAAAAGCAAGTCTGTGAAGGAACTCTCGAATTCCCATCACTTTGCACCCCTACAATAGAAAAAGAAGGGAGATGATGCCTATTTCTTCTTAGATGGTGGCACCGTCAACAACTGCGCTATCGGAGGCATAGTCTTCAACGTTTGCACTTGCTTCAAAGCGGTAGTCGGCGCTGGGATATCATGCAGGAAATTATATTCAACTTGCTTGTCGCTAACCTTCAACAGCCAAACAAACTTGCCGTCCTTAACAAGCCCTGTCAGAAAAGCATAGTACATCTTGAAGCCGCCGTTGCTGTATGTGCAAATTGCAATTTCGTCGCGTTTAAGCGTGGCTTCAAGTTCTCTGAATGCCTTCGCATCGTTTCTTGGGTCAGCTGCGACCAGCTCGTATTCCTCGTGAATCAAAAAGTTTTCTAACACGCTTGCTGGCGCCCAGTAAGCGTAAGAAATGCCTGGATCCGCGAGCTCGTTTGCTTCTTCAGGTGTTTCTTTGACTTCTATCCTCTCTGTAGGCGTATAGGGCATTACTTGGTCGCTTATGCTGCCGTCGGGGTTCACGATGAAGTACTGGATTTTCTTTTTGTCAACTTGGTTGCCTTGCGAGTTAATTGCTATGTTGTTGTAGTGGTCTATGACGTGTCGTGCTTCTGCCAATGGGACAACTTCGCCCTTGGCGTTTTTAAGCACGGTTTCGGCCCCTAAGGGTTCTCCTGTTCCTTTGCGTATCCAGTGGCTTGCGCTGATTACTCTGGACGATACTACTGGTTCGCCGTCGACTTGCTGTAGCAATGTTGGTTCGGGTATGACTAGTTTGTTGCTGGTGAGTTGCTTGAAGACTCTGAATTCGCTGTTTCCTATTTTTAACCACATCGTTTTGATGGGCGTATTTCACACCCCTGTAGAAAAAAGGGAAGGTTAAGTGCTTCTTTCAAATATGGGAAAACGGAAAACACTCGACTGCTCTGTTATCTGGTAGTACTTCACAAGCACCTTTGTCTTCAATCTGGCAGGTGTGTACGGTTCTTCCACTGCGGCGTCATATACTTTGCTTTGAGTTGATGCGTCTTTGAAGAGGTCTTTGAATTTGCGCAGTTCCCATTCGTTGAATCCGCTGCCCACTTTCCCGCAGTATTTGCCTTCATAAGCAAGCACTAAGGCACCGAAAAACGGGGTTCGGGCGTTCTTGCCTGCCGTGTAGCCTATGGCATCGCTTAAGCGCCATTGCCAGTTCTTGACTTTCAGCCAGCTGAAGCTGCGCACGTGCTCGTAGCCGCTTTCTTTCTGCTTGATAATGAGACCTTCGCGGTTGTGAGCTACGGCTTCGTTCCACGCTGCAACAAGGTCTGTCTCATAAGGCACATACCGCACAGTGTCTCCGTCTACACCGTCCAGCAGCTGCTGCAGCATTTCTTTCCGCTTCCAATACGGCTCATTCTCCACGTTGACACCTTGCGCTTCTAAAACGTCGAAGACCTGGGCTGTCAACGGGAACTGCTGCTGCAAGTAAAAGTCTGGGTACTGAGTGGCGCATCTGCGTTGCGCCGGCGTGAACTCTTCTTCTCCTGTTTCCGGATTCAAATAGACTGCTTCGAAGTCCAATGTCCATTTAGAAACGGTGTTGTGTAAGCCTCGGATTTTGCGCATGGCTTTGACTATTTCCGGCAGTCTGACTGTGTATATTCGTCCTTCTCGATTCTGCAGCGTGACTGTGCCGTCATCGTTTATGGCTAGAACGCGGGTTCCATCCCATTTCCGTTCGGCGAGGAAACCCTTTGCTATCAGCACCTTCAGCTGGCTAATTACGGCTTTTCTGTACTCCTGCGTGATTCTGTCAGCGTCAAATCCTTGGAATCCGTTGGTTTGCAGTTCTTCACATAACATTGGTACGATTTTCCCTACCACTGTTTATCACCCCTAGAAAAAGAAGGGACTATTGTTTTGGCTCAGCGCAAGCTGCCTTCAGAAGCGACTAACAGCAAGTCCTGTTCTGTGATTTGCTCAGACTCTACGGTATCCATTGGGACAATCGTTATGTGTGGATTAGCTAATTTTGTGTCTGTGCTTGTGCGTTTCCTAGCATGTAGGTCGGTTATGGGTTTGCGTGAAGCCAAATGAGCCTTCAAACTGTCTATGGATTTGTTGATCAGTTCGCACTCGTCCTTAACATCTAAGACCTGAGCATAAACCAGCAAGAATCCTATTCGTGGCATTTCATCACCCCAAATTAGAAAAAAGGGCTATTTGAGATGCAACAGTTTCTCCGCTATGGCATCTTCAAGCTGATAGTAGGTTTCACCATGCAACAGGGTATTTGGCTTTTCACCATCAATCTCTAATTCCGTAGCTATCCTGTCAACTTCAGGATGAGCGGTACGAATGTCGTGCTCTACCATGCCGATAATTTCATGAGCTAGTTTAGTGGCTTTTTCTCTGTTCAAAAAATCACCCCAGTCGTCGGTAAGCATCTACGCCGAGCCAACAGCATGGCTCACCTTGCCCGATTTCCTCACCTACACAGTCGCCCATGCAGGTTGCCCGCTACGTCCCACTCCACAAGGAAGAACTCTGGACGACTTATATTGGGGGTAGTCCTTACCAGAGCATAAGGTACGCAGTAATCAGGCTTCTCTTTCTGTGTTTTACGGAGCTACCAAGTGCTTTCACAGCTTTCCCGCCAATCGGCTCATGCACTTGCTCTAATCATGTCCATTTGCCTTTAGGCGTTGATGGACGACTAGATCCTAAGCGTTTAGCTAAGAGAAAGACTTCATTGGGGGTTCGGCTTGCCCTTACAAGCCAGCGGTCTTCCTTTCTCTTAGAACTTTAAGGGTAAGCATAGACGCTCGTCACTGTCGTCTCATAACTCATAAAGGGCTATACTCCAGCCTACGGTCTAGCGCTACCGCTAACCGTTTTTGGGGTTTGAGAAGCCAAGAAAAAGGAGTGCTGAACACGGCTTAGTCTTGTGCCAGAACCAGCCATGTCGCACTCCCAGTAAGGCTTCTCTCGTGGGGCTTGTCTCCAGCACCGTAGCCTCACGTCTCCTTTCTAAGTCGACCCACAAACCCTGAGGGTATGGCTGACTAGGTGACGCACATAAGGCTACGCTTGAAGGTGGCTATTAGAGAGCCCTTTGTGAGTAATAGGCTCAGTGTTCTGTCTGTCGGACATTTGCTCTCAGGGGTTGCCTTTCTATGCCGCTAGGTGGTCACCCACGTTAGCTATAGCAAGAAGTGCAAAAAAGGGGAAAGGGTTGCGGGCTACCAAATAGCCCTGATGTAGAAGGCTTAATCCTTCTTCTTCGATGCTTCGACTGCTTTTGCACACCAGCTGGACAGGCTGAAGCGTGGAGTAACGGGCGAACCTAACTCCTTCAGAGAGTCGGGGATAGCCACGTTGTCGACGTATCTGATGGCTGAGGATAAGGGTTTGATGGCTTCGTTGTAAGGCTTGCGCCCATCGGCTACGACCTTACGGGCAGTTTTCAGAGCAGATAGTTTCTCAGTGTAGGTTGTGGAAGTGGCTTCGCTTGGGGTTTTAACGAGAGCGTCAAGAGCCTCTTTAGACTCTTTGGTGATGTCCCGTGCTTTGGTGGCATCGGCTTTGACGGCTTTGTTGGCTTCGGACTGTTTAGATTTGCGGGCTACCAAATAGCCCCATCGTTCAGCGACGAGGTCTTTAAAAGACTCAAGCAGTTCTAGACGTGTTGGCTGTGCTGGAACAGCTTCAATCTGTATGGCTGATTGCTCAGCAGTTTGAGCAACCTTTTTCGGCATGTTTTTGTTCTCCTATTGTGCAGAATCTAACCTCTGAGGCGTTGTTTCCGAACAGATTTCAGACAGAGCCTAATCTCCCCGCTTCTCAAACCAGAAACTAAACAGGGACAGTTCTAACTTCTTGCCCTTTCATGGCTTTCCAGAGAGCACTACGTTCCGTTGAACGTAAAAAGCCCTCTACCTCTTGTTTGTTGGTCAGTCGATTAATCAAGAATACGGCTGGAGGCGCTAGTGGTTGCTTAGGAATGAAGCGGTAATCGTTGAGGCTCATGCTGGAGGCTAAAGTAGGTATGTCTTTGTGGCTACGTTCCAAGTGGGTTTGCAGTTTGTCCTTAAAATTCTCTTTGTCTTCATCGTATTCTATACGCTGGCACTTTTTGCAGATGCCAACGTACAGAACTCGCTTTGGGTGTGTGAGGTCGAAAAACCGTGTGGCTACTGCTGTTTTCTCCATGTTCAAAAATCCCCTTTGGGTTTGCTGTGAGAAGCGGTTTAGAGAAGCATCTGTCTGAATAATCTGGATACTAATTAGAAATAATTATAATCCATTCAGCAGTTCCAAAGGCTTTATTCTGCTAAGGCTTCAGAGCCTACGCTGTTTTCACTCGGTTTCTAGATTAGCCTTTCCCATGCACACGGCATTTTTGCGGTTTATGGGTGTTTTGCCGTTTCACGCTTAAAGCAACCGATAAACCCAACTTTAAGCGCACTCAACCCGCCATTTAAAAATCACGGCTTTAATTGCTGTTTGTTGCGGATTTAAGACGATTTTAAGAGCTTTTTGGCTGTTGCGCCCGTAATACGTTATTTATTACGGATTAAGGTATTTTTGCGGTTATTTTCTAAAAAGCTCTTAATTTCGTGTTCGCTCTGCATATTCATTGTCATTTTTGCCGTATTTTTGCCTTTTAGGCTGTTTTTTATCGTGTTTTGCGCTTTTAATGCAATTGTACGATAACCAAAAATCCCATTATCATGAATCTATATACATATTTCTGTTAATTTGTATTAACAGAAACATATACAACAAACGTTGTTGTGGGTATTCAGTACATTCAGTGTATTGAATGGAATGCATTGAGTATCAAATTTGCCATCGGAACCGTAAAATTCGCAAAGTTTCCGCAAAATTTTGGGTTAAGATGAAGCAACACCTGTCTTTTTTGGTCTTCCGATGGGTTGTGGGGGTAGTCTTTTAACCCACCGGCGGTAACGCCTCCGTCCTAGTTTCGAGACGGGGGTGGGTTCACCGGTTGCTGGATTCGGTACAGTCCGTCCTTTCCGTAGGTCTAGTGCCGCTCTGGGATTAGCCCATGACTTGCTTTTGAGGTTTCGCTTGACTAATCGGTAATATCTTCTTGGTATTAGATTTCCGACAGGCTCTTCCCGCACGAACTCAATCAAGTCCATTTTCGTACAAACATAAAAGTAAGTCCTGAAACTAGCGTACGAAGAACATTGTTGCCCTTTATTCTCCAGAAATTTGCAGAAAGCCCGATAGGTATTATAGATGTAGTCTTCTCCAACACGCTGCATGTAGTCTTTTATGAAGTCGCCAGTGCCAGGATGCGGTCCCCTTTTTTGCAGAGTTAATTGTGCCGGTGCCATAACCATTAGTATGTCCTTATCGCTTTAAAAGAATTGGTAATCGTTTTGGCATCTCCATTGCATAGGCATTTCGGATTGAGATGGCGCCTGCAGGCGCCATTGCTATACGAGTGTCGCCAATTTTTCGGGATACTGTTCTTTAAGTAGCGCCATCCAACCTCGGCGCAGCCGCGCGTCTCCATCAGGCAATTCGTTGTCTGGAATTTTAAGATCCAAAATGCGCAAGGTCCTCAAATGCTCCAAGTAGGAAGCGAGCACTTTTTTTCCCAATTCTCGGTTTACAAAAAATATTTTCTTCGCGGTCTCTAAAGCCCTTTCATTCGAAAACTCTGTTATTGACTCCAAGTCCAAAACAGGAACAAAACTAAGATCGGATAGCAATGAAAAAAAAGCTTCAAAAAGGATCCCCACTTCATCCTCGCAGCCTTTCCCAGACCCATCCGCAAGGTATTTTCGCACTGATCCCGGGCTAACACCAGTTTTTTCCGCAATCTCTTTCTGCGTAAAACCCTTGGAGTCCAACGCCTTAATCTCCTCTACAACACCATGAAGAACCCGTCCCAAACATTATTCCTCCATCCATTTACCATTGATATATCTCTATATTACTAGTGTTTTGATTGCTTTTAAGCTTGATTTGTTGATATTCAACATTGAATTGACACCGATACGCCTGAAATAGCACTGATTTGAGGGTGCACAAACGCGATTCAGTTACGGAACATCCATTTGAGCCTCTTTTATGCGTGTTTTGGGATTTTATCGCCTTTGACTTCTTAGCAGCTGAGATTTCAAGGGGGGAGTAGGCACAAGGTAAGCTTAGCAGAAAGTAGGCCTAGCTGCTATGCGGCGCGGTCATTGTGAAGGCTCCTTCGCAGGTGCTAACTTGTGCTTAAAATCATTCAATCTTAAAGATCACCGGAGAAGCTCAAGCTTCTCCAGCTCAAGTCGCGTCGGTTGCGTCAATAGCTAAGCCTCCCCATGCTCCGGCACAAATTTGAGAAGTCACTTACTATTAACGGGACCAAAAGCGAACGTACCGATTTTCCCATTGAATTATCAGAACCACAAGGAGAAATAGAAGTATGTATTTCTTGCTGGATATGTTCCTGCGTAGCATGTGAGAGGAACGCAGCAGTCGCACATGCATATACAAAGAAAACTCTGAATTAGAGAGCACGCGCTATAATGATTTACACGTTCTTTGCCGTAGGAGTAATACTCTATGCACGTCAATAATCATCTCTTATTTTTATTTTGGCTGGGGGACCTAAGCCGCCCGTTAGCAGCTCCATACCCGCTCTCGTCCAGCAAACCTTTTAACGTGCCTGCCAGACTCGGCACGGGCTAGACCGGTCTAACCGCTTGGATGATCTAACCAAATCCAAAACTATCAACAAAATTCCTTTATAAGACCCTAAGAACCCCCAAGTCAGAACCTACAAGTCTGAAAGACTCTACCAGACCTCCAAGTCCTAACCTAAAGGTTCTGCAACCATTATATCCACAAACACACCAAAACCAACCTTCAGAAATCCTCCATGACAAACCTCTTAAAACTTCTAGAAGACGGCGCCTGGCACAAACTACCCGAACTCGCCCAAAAAACAGGCCACCCGCTCGAAGAACTAGTGAGCTACTGCGAAACAATAGCCAAACATGGCATCCTCGAACACGACCCAACAACCAGCACCGTCCGCCTCAGCCAAGAACTCGAAAACCTAATCACCCAACTACACGCAGAAGAAAAAGCAGAACCCAACTGGGAAAAACCCGGCGCCGCCACAATCATCATCCCACCCGAAAAAAGCTTCCAAATCCAAAAAGTAACCATCCACAACATGACCAAACAAGACCTCCAATTCGAACTAAAATTCGACAAAAAACTCAAAGAAATAGCAATCACACAGGCTTAACCCTAACCACACGCTTGCCACGCTTACCCTTCTCACCCATTCCCACTATATTAGAACAACCCTCAAAAAAATAGGCACCAGCGGAAGCATGCGGGATTCAGATAGAAGGAAAAAACAAGTGACTTACTCTAATCCGGAACGCAAGTCAAAACACCCAAAAACAGTCTTTGGAAAGTGTTAAACACTAAAGCAATGTAATAAACAATCAAAGACATGCGCTGGTACATTAAATGAGAATAGGAATATTGATTCCATACATTTTGTGTATAGCAATAATATTTTACGGAGTTATCTTATACCTCAATCCGTATCTATGGGCGAAAGACGAAAAAACAAGTAGTTTTGACCTATGGAGCGTAGAAAATAACTACCAAGCGTATTTCTATTTCAATATTTCATCCAGAGCTTTCATTACTACCAATTATCCTGTTACCATTCAAGCGAAAGTAGTAATTCAAAACCTAACGCTTTTACAAACAATTAATAGTAAAAGAAATGCCGAAATTATAATTATTGGTACTCAACAATACCCTCTCGTTTACCAACCACAAATAGGTCTTCTAGGAAGTGGAGTAATCGAATTAACATTTGATGGAAATAACAGCTATGATGGCATTGGAAATGTAGTCTTCCCCAATTTGGGCAAGAATTATGTTTTCACTTTTTGGACTACCAATTCGCATGATGATTCTTTGCTTATTTTTTCGATGAACTCATCTCAAACGGAACTTGAAACAAGAATACCACCTGTTTTCTCGATTGAAGAAGGGTATGCTCAAAGAGCGAGTTATGAACAAGTAAGCCAAAGTATAGGTACATCCTTTGTCGCAATCGGAATAGCGGGAATCGCCATAGTTAGTTATATCCATTTAGAATCTAGAAAACCTTAAACAAATGAACTCGCTACGATAACTGACGAATTAAGAAAGCTTAATGAAAGCATAAAAGTAATTACGACCTCTTATTCAAATACCCACAATCGATGAATCAGAAAAAAGCCATGATGCATAGTTTTTTAGTGATTTGCATTGCGTCTTAAGGTACGTACCCTTTAGGAATTGCCATATCTCGATTTTTGATAAAGAATTTTGTCTCTGAGAGACTTGACAGTATCCTCGAAGACATGCCCATTATCCCATACACGTCGAAAATAGAGAAGGTCACGATCCTTGACTGCACGGGCTGATCAGAACGCTCGCGTCTCCATTGCGAGAAAACTTTATGCAGAGCTGAAAGCACACAGCTTATCGGTGAATCTTATCTGTGTGTGAGCGCGTCACGATCACCCTTGCAGAGATCCCTCGGCTCTTAAAGCAGGAATACCATCCCGATCAAGTGGCACTTTACTCCAAGTTCACCGAATTAATGTACAAAGCGTTGAATCTGCCTTCAGTATCCGCGTTCACGGAGAAGCTTGCGGCTGAACTTGACATCAAAACCGTTGAAGTGTTGGTGAATAGGTTGCCGGCTCGTAGAAGCAAAGCCCACTTGGCCCTGAAAGAGGGAAGGGTTCACTTAGTCAAAGAGCAACTTTGGGGGATATCCAAGAAGACCGGGCCCTTAATCATTGTGTGGCCTGGGCTCTTCTACCTGCAGAAGAAGGCAAAACCATCTTTGCGGGTTGGGATTCGCGGCCATATACTCAACAGCATGATAAGAGCTTTGATCCATGAGCTGATTCATCAGTCAGGCGTGCACGACGAAGCTGAAGCCAGCAGGCTGGCAAATCAACATTACAAGGAATTCAGGCGGGCCTATCTCATCCGGTTCGAGGAAGAGTTTAAGCCCATACTTAAAGAGTGGAAGTATGCGGAAAAGAAAATTGTGTTGCCTTGATGGATCGCATTTAACCTACGGTCCTCTTGAGAACATTATACTACGTACATTGAGCCGTTAATACGAGGATTCGCAGGGACGCTTGGGACGGTAGGGACGCTATTTCTACCTCTTCTTCAAGGGTGACGTGGGCCGTTTGAATGCTCGTAGTAACCTTCACTACGTACATTGCAGGGCGATGTACTCGGTAACTTTATTCTCACGAGCGAGACTTTATATCGAAGTTTAAATCTCATAGAAATTGTACAGTGCCAGAGTTTTGCCGTTCAAAGGAAAGGAAGGCGGAGGGGTGAATAGGGCAGAAGTGCTTTTAACCTGTGACAGAACGTTAATGAGCAACTACCACGGTAACGAGTTCGTAGGATTTGGAACCTGCGCTCCTCCAAACTTCATCCCCGAATGGTTCTACAGTTTTCTCTTTTTTCCGCCGATTAAAACAAGCAATGGCGTCCCGTTGGCGGCGCCCTATGGCCTGAGAAAAGCCGAAGCTCAACTGTTGAAAGAAGGGTTTAACGTCGTCACAGTCAGCCCAGACCACATAGGAGAGTACGTTAGCGAAGCCAAAATCGTGGGCATTCACACAATGGACCCGTTTGGTATAGGTCCAGCCTCAAGCACTCTTG
>Ga0315296_10000284_pt1 | contig 46438 bp, 80 predicted proteins | sample YL17G14_18_MG_FD_203921 | JGI IMG/M metagenome (GOLD analysis project Ga0315296, IMG submission 203921) | Sediment microbial communities from Yellowstone Lake, YNP, Wyoming, USA - YL17G14_18 | ecosystem: Environmental > Aquatic > Freshwater > Lake > Sediment | place: USA: Wyoming | collected... | reverse complement strand
TTCCCTGAGTGATGGTGACGTTGGACTGTCCAGGCGTGATACTCCAGCTATGCGTTGCGGTGACTATGGTTAGTTCAGCGTAGAATGTGAGTGTCAAGTTTTGCCAGGGCATGGTTGCGTTCCAGTTATTGCTTGTATCGTTGAAGATTATGTTCCATTGAATCACGTAGCCTACGGTGTAGTTGCTTGTGATCGTGCTGTTAGCCCATGTGTTGCCCGCGCCAAGGCTCACGAACGTAACCCACGTTGTGTTGACCACCGTTCCGCTATTGTTGTGTTGAAGCATGAAGCCGCTGAGACCTGTTTCGTCAGAACAGTTGACATAGAATAGGATTGGCGAATTGGCTCTGGTCGTATTTGTTCCGAGACTGGAAGAATTATATAGAGGTTTAGTTGTGTCTCCCTCTTGTAAGATGCCGTATACATAGAAGCATACATCTTGAGTGACAGCAGTAGCCCATGTACTAGATGCATATCTAAAACGGTTACCAGCGTGAGTGGGTGAACTAGCATCAATGCCAACCATAGTATAGTTGAAAGAAGCGTCCAGCATTGTTGCACTTTGAACTTCAACATCAATACAGTAGTTGTTCGCAGACACAGTGTAAGGAGTGGAAAACGTGAAGTTATAGAGAACATAAGAAGTGGTCAAACCTGACATGGCCAAGGTATCGCTTGTAGCCAATGGATCACCTGTTGGTTTTCCATTAGTGCCAAAAGTTCCAGTTATATCATACAAAACGGCGACCAAATTGCCAACAGGTGAACCAGTTTTTGCAAGATAGAAAGTTGCAATTGTCACCTGATAATTCCCCGAACTTGTAAAACATTGCCCAGCAGCACTAGGCGCTGTACTGCTTGAAGGATGTACCGCACTCAGATCTATCTTAGCGTCTCGATTTGTTTGACTGTAACTATCCATCAGGTCTGTTGTAGCATAAACAGTTGGAACGTAAACGTAGGCAAAGCTGCCTAACACCAAAAACAAAGCTAGCAAACATGAAAGCAAACGCTTCAGATTCATTCCTAATCAACAGAAAAATAACAAAATAACAAAATTAACTTCTTACAAGTAGAAAAAGACAAGTGAAGGGAACTCTAGCAAAAATCCCTTTCTTTTCTGCTGACAAAAGACAGGAGTTTCACAGAATACCTCTGTCGCTAGAGTCCCCCTCAATTATATTATTCGTATGCTTCTGCCTTTTATTATTTTCCTCATGCTGTCTAAAATAGAAAAAAAGGAGAGAATTCGCCTACTATGAGAGACTGATGAAACCTCCAACTTCCAGATTGTACTTTCGCTCTAGTCGCCTCATATGCTCAATGGGCAGACTGTTTAATTCAACGTCAATAGAGCGCTTGATCGATTTGGTCAAGAATTGATCTCGGGTACAGCCGAAAAAGTGTTCAGCTTCAAGTAGCCTCATCAAGTTTGCCGGCACTTTCACATTGATTTCCTCAACGTCTTCAGCGTCTCTCATTTGTTCTATAACGATCTGGGCCACATATTCCTCAACCTTCATGCCACGTTTTTTCGCTATGGCTTCAAGGTTCTCATAAGTTTTCCGTTCAACTGAAATTTGCTTCATGTTTAGATTTCACCTCCTTTACTTTCACGGAGAAGTCTCCTGAATTTTTTGATTTGTTTGAGTAGGCGAGTGGATAATGAAAGTGCCACAGTGAGGACATATCACCTTGAAAACTTGGCGAAACTCGTCATTATAGCTACTTTGTTCTTCCTCGAAAATTGCTTCTGTAGCATTGAAAGTTGAATAACACTCTAGGCAACGGTACTGCTCATCACGAGCACTTTGTAAGCATCCCCAATGGTAGATTCGTCCATCCTTATCGCGTGCTATGTTGCGTAAAATGGGTTCTCGGCAACGGTGGTAACTGCATAATCGTTCATTCGCTGGAATCCGCCTGTATAAGAAACGGTCACTCAATGTTAACCCTCCTTGACTAGACGGACTTTGTGAATGCGAGTTGAAACATGGTCAATGAGGAAATGTTGGTGACATTCTGTGCAGTCAAATTCACCTATCTGGACAGGTTCTTCGGTAGGGCCTGTTTGTGTTTTTTCAGAAGTCTCAATAGGGCCCTTATCGGATTCTGTTTCGTGTATCTCTCCAGAGGGCCCTACAGCAGTTTCAGTTTGCATGGCATGTGCCACTTCTTTCACTTTAGGGGAATCCAAAAACTCGCGGATTTGGCCTTCACTCATGTCTTGAGGCTTCAGATTCAGTGACAGGCTGTCACTAGTGACATGGGTTCCAGCAAATTGAGGCGGTTCAGACCCCTTCAATTCCGACGGAAGATAACGATACACCGTTCTCTTGTTGAGACCTGTTCTCTCCACGATTTGGTCTATGCTATAGCCTTGTTTTGCAAGCCAAGCAAGCTGCTTCCTCTTCCATGTTTCAGTCTTCTCTCTCCGATGCCAATTGAACGCGATAGCATAAAGAACTCGATCTTCCTCACTCTGAATCTGCGAGTATGTGATTTGTGGCCACTTAGAGTCCGCTCTTTTCCTATGATGACCCTCCACGACATTCCCATGCACATCAAGAACCACTGGGCTTAGAGGTCCGAACTTTCTCTTGCTCTCTTTCAATTCTTCGACAAGTTCACTGTCTATCTCGGATTCTTCAGGTTCTGAAGGTGCAGTGGGTTGCGAAGTTGGAGAAAGGAGAGGAATAGGATATTTCTCCGCAACTTTTACACCTTCACTAGGGCTCGTTGGTGATCTTGCACTTTTATAAAGGGGCCCTGGAACACGCCATGCCTTTGCTCCTTGTAAGTAGCCTTCTCCACCCAAATCTCTCGCAAGAGCACATAATGCCCTAAACTGAGCCTTATCAAGAAATTTCTTAGCCTTCAAACGAGCATAGAAAAAACCATCTTTATCCTCGTCAACATCAAAAAACTCATCAATGAAATGCAGCTTAACATTGAATGTTTCAGCGATTTTCTCAGCGAATTCTAATGGAGTCTGAAGCCTATCAACCAAAAACTAGCCCTCCTGATAATTTTGGAGAAGTTTTCTAATCGCTTCTTTTGCCACTTCAGCACGACTCGTGAAGCCATGTTTCCCCACAAGTTTGTCGATTTCATTAGCAAGTTTCTTGGGAATTTTTAGCGTGACATAATCGTTTTCTATCATCTATGATTCACTGATGTTTAATCTCCATAATCTGCCTAAGAAGTATAAAAGCTTTGTCATGTATGATTCATCGTTGATACACATAAGGTTTTTTAGTCTCCTAAAAGATAAATACTCATAGATGAGTCATGGGTAGGAAAGACGATTACACTACAATTCGCATTCCCACAGAACTAGCAAACGAACTTGATAAACTCATTGGAAAAAGAGGATTCAGAACTAAAGCAGAAATTGTGAAAGAGGCCATTCGCACTTTACTAAAATACTATCGTGACGTAGACTCGCAAGAGACAACTCTAGGGTAAGGGGGAGGTGATTTGATGATTAAAAGAGATGTGACCATAGCAATCATAGGAACCTTCTGTTTGACAGCCACACTTTTCATGATGATATCTACACGAAGCAATCCAGAGATAGGTAAATATGACCCTTGGTCCGACATCAACTGCGATGGCATCGTAGACATTTATGACGCCATACTACTCGCAAACGCATACAATGCCAGAGGAACACCAATAGACAAGTCACTGTACGCTATCCCTGGATCTACCAACAAACCAGCCTATGATAGCGGATGGCAAAACATTTCGCAAGACCAATACAAAACTTTCGATCATTTCCTCAACACAACGAATGTACTTGTCTATATGATGGGAAGGAAGAATGAACTCGCTTCACCTTACATTCATCAAGTTGACTATGGAGGTGAACTCCATTACGGTTATCAATTTGGTGCATGGTGGCAAGACCTCACAGAAGCAAGCATAAGAGTCTACAGACGCAAAGATGATGTGAACTGGGATCAAGTGCGAATTATCGCGTGGAAGCTTCCAGAATGAGGGGCATAAGTAATCCGATCTACAAATATGTCTACCTAGTAGTACATGGGCATAGGTGCACGTGGTTGCATACGCTTCGTAGGCAAAATGAACATGACTGTTGAAACGGCCGTAACCAAACCTCCCACGCCCATTGCCAACTGTTTGAAAGTGCCATTATCAATGATTTTCCTGATAAACACTTTGATCTGGTTCAGAATTGCTGTGATAGGATCTTCACCGCCCCCACCTGCTCCAGTCTTGTAATCCAAGGTTCCCGTAGCCGTAGCATCTTTGCTTACTACCAGCCCTGATATTGTTGGAGTCTTATCATTATATGTGCTTCCCGCAACATTGTAGGTTCCAACTTTTACGCCTGTAAACATTGCGTGTCCATCAGCACCAGTTGTAGCCGTCTTGGTTTCTGGACCAGTAATTGTGACGGTTATACTCGAAAGTGGGATTTGCGTTCCATCTCCAACAAAACAGTAGATGTCAATGTTTCCCGTATCAGTAGTTGGCGGTGGACCTCCTCCAGGCGTTATCAGTCCAGCTTTCGCGTAAACATAGTCAATTTCAACCTTCGCTCCAGAGTCAGCATCTAAGCTGAGCCTGACGTAATTGTCAGTTACAACAGTGTTGTAGGTACTTCCTCCCGTGCCTATCTTCTGTGAATCGACATAAAGGTCGGTTCTAGTGCTTTCGCCACCGTTGAAAAGCCCAGGTTTCGTGTCTGCAAACGTGCATAGAAAAGACCAGACATGCCAGTTACTATCCAACAGGAAAGAGGCAGAAGTGGAATCTCTGAATGTTACACCGCCATTCCTATAGTCTACCGACCAAATGTGATAGGGCAAGTACAGTCCAAACCACATTCCGCCGCTTGTGACCATGCGCATCTTGATCTGTAATGTCCAAGTCGCTTCGCCTGAAGCTGCCAAACAAAAACTAGCTTGTGTAATTGAGGAACGAGTATCTTCTCCGCTGGTACCGCCTTGAAGTGTGCATATCCCATTCGCCCAACTAGGCGTAACGCCGCCGTCTGCCCTATAGGTCAGCCATGGTGAGCCACTGTCCATTTCATCCATGACGGGCAAGGAGTACCCAGCAAGACCAAGTAAAGGCGAAAAGCCTGCACTACCCATGATCCCCGCATACAGTAGCAGACAGCCTATCACTATGCCAACGATCCATGCAGAACGCATAGTCTCACAAGAGAAAAATAGTCTTAATCTTCATCCATGACGGGAACTAAAGCGTACCTTCTCTGTTTCTTACGACTATTTTTATGCCTGTGAGAAATTTTGTAGCCGACAACTCCAACGATGGCTACAAAACCAATTGTTGGAACCGCAATCAGGTAAGGTGACTTTCCTATAAAATTCTGAATTGGCTGTATCACATTAGTAGTTGCCCAATCTATGATTGGCTGCCACCAGTTTGTTGGATTTGTCTCGTTTCCCCCTCCATCTCCGCCGTTGCCACTACTTGATACTGCTTCAACTTTCACAATTGAGTTCCAATCATTAGCAAAATAGATGTTCCATGTTCCAGTCTGAAAATCTCTTGTGACAGGTTGCGAGCCGAAAAGAAACTTCAAGCTACCGCTTTTAACTGGAATCCTAATCATTTTGTTTGCATAGTTGAAGCGAAACTTGCCGGAAGGAAAGTCTGTAACGAGTCCGTCATAGCGTTCCTCGTTTAAGGGTATGTCTAAGCTTCCAGTGTTAGGAACGATGCCGTTCAAGAACATGACCATTGCACCAGATAACTGTCTGTCTGAGCTTCCCTTGTACCCTGACATGTAAAGAACTTCTTGCCACGCTGTGGGGTTTTGGGTAAGCATGTTTTGCATTGTCGTTTTCATTGTTGCGGTAAAGGATGGGTAACAGACATGCAGAGCTTCCCAAGCTGTGACTGTTTCCCAAGGTCGTACTTCCGAGGTAACTGCGCCTCCATCAGGATTGTTCGCGTGGTTTATAATGTACTTCCAAGGCTGCCAACTTGGACTGTTCCAGCCGTTTTTCAGAAGCTTCTCATTCAAGTCGCTCACAATGTTAGAATGTGGAGAACCTAAGTAGTCAGTGATAATTAAAGCGAAAGCTCCCATTTCACATTCAAAACATTTCCACGCTGGCCTATACCAGTACCATTGTCCAGTCCACCATCCATCATCGTTCAGATGCGCCCAAATCTTATCCTCATAAACTCTTGCACCGCTAATACCACCTTCTTCAAGAACACGGAAGCAACCAAGCGTCTCAGCCTGTTCATCATAGTACCGCGTGTTTGGCTGATCAGTATATTGTGCAGTGTCAGAGTAGGCGAATAGAAAGCCACCGCCATATTTGTCTACAAGCTTCGCTAATTGTTGAAAGGCTGCTTGACCGTTCCATTTCGTTGTTAATGTTCCCCCGATTTGTTGCGCCCATCTGTAACCATTCAGTAAATATCTGTTGTACACGCAAAACGCGCCGTCACTCTGGGTAGAGGGAAGATACCCAACCATTCGCATTCCGCCTAAAGCCTGCAATGTTGCAGTAGCAAGCTCAGAACTAGAGTAACCTGACAGCTCTGCCACTCTCTTAAGGTGTAGAGCACCAGTCCAATCCTGACCACTGATGAAGTAGGATGCAAGCGTGTCATAGGCTGAAGTTTCTAGTTTGCTGAAGATCACTCCATAGTGAGTTGTCATAAGATCTCTGTTAGTCCAGCTTACACCGTTGAGCCAAGTGTTCAAACTCTCTGCAAGAGTCGCTTCAGATTTTGCTGTAGGAAAGAATGAAAAAAGCGAAAGTGAAAGAATAATAATGAGCATGGCTGTTTGTGAGGATTTCATTATAGTCTCAAAAGAAAAATGCTAAGAGAACGATTATGAATCGGGAGATTAGATTCATTTGAAAGAAAAATCAGAATGGACGAAGAATAGACGTAACTAGGTCATGGTTGATTAGGTCAGTGACTAGAGTAAGACAGAGAAAAATCCTTCGTTTGGGGGATATGAGGGTGCTTTTCAGCACCCAGTCGCAATTTGGAGAAAGGCAACTGTTGTCCTCACATCCCCCGTTAATTTATGTGGAGGATCACGCTATTAAGGGTAGTTTCCTTTGGAATCCTTGCTTTTAAAAATGTTGGGGAAGAGAGGCGGCCGAAAGGAGTTGGAGAAGAGAGAAACTTCAAAACTCCCATTGGGAAATAACATCTCTCTTCCACAAGAAAAATCAGAGACTAAAACAATTTGAGACCTGTCATTAAGCTGCCGACAAGAGCGATGCAGACAAAGAACAGTGTTATGGCTATGATGATTGGCAGTTTCTTGAAGAACTTGAAGAAGACAAATGTTGTTACACCTATCAGAGCCAGGCTTGCAACCCAGCTTGGCAGAGTTATGCCTGACAAACCTTCCACGATTTGGATTAGAAACATGACAAGAATTGAGCCCATTGACGTTATGGCAGACCATAAAAGCTTCAGAGAGTCAATCCAGCTTCCAGACGACTGTGTGTTGATTTTTTCCGCGAGAAAGTATCCTTCAGGAAATCCCGCTGCATCAGTCGTTCCTGTGAAGTTGGCTACTGTTTGGGCTTTTAACGCTATGTTGATGATGATGTCTATTGGCACAACCACGTTTAGAGTTAAGGGGTAGACTGTGATCCATGATGCGCTTGAACTGTTGACTTGAAACTCGAATTCGTAGAATGTGGAATTGTTGTATGTAGCTTCATGTGGAACGCTGATGATTGAACCGTAAATCCAAAAGGGCTCAGATGCAAAGGTAGGTTTGGCAAGTAAAAGAACGAGGACAAAAAGAGCTACTGTGAATAGGCTTTTCTTCATTGTCTCAAGGGAAAAATCAATATCTCCGATGATGCTGTTTGCGATAGTCATAGCCTAACAATAAGCCGATCCCCAAACACACAAAACCGACAGCAAATGTCTCATGGTGAACTTGAGTCAACGTGAAAAAGTCGCCCCAGATAAGATATTGCTCAAGTAATATTATGAAGGCAATGAGAAAGCAAAAGTATGCCCAAGACTTGAATTTCACAGAAGAAAAATCAAAATTTGCTTGCAAAATAAACTAGAATCACGGCTAGAAAATGTGCGCTGGTCTCAAGCAAAATGATTGTCCATACGATGGGAACTTGGCTTTCGTGAATCCATCCTTGCTGTATAGAAAACCATGCGATAACGAAAAGTAGAATTGGGGAAAGCATGATGCGAATGGCTTCAATGCGGTAATATTCCTTCTTCTTCAACGGCATGATTGGTCAAGAGAAAAATCATGGAAGAATCGCAGGTCCAAGCATGAAATACCAAACCAACATGCCTACTATACCAAATACGATGCTAGGCACAAAGTCTTGTCTTCTCTTCTTGAAGACTGGAAACCAAAGTATGAGAGATAGACCTATGAATAAGCACGGTACCACCCAACTCTCCAACCCCAACTCAAGGCTACTTCGATAAGCGTCATCTTGGCTCATTCCTGTAACGCCAATAAACCCTTCCAAGAATGAGAGACTGGAAAAGACTGTGATGATCGGTGTTGCCAAACTATGACCAGTTCGGAGAAAAATCACGCTTGTAACAATTGCAATTATTAAAGGTAATAATGGTCCTAACAAGTCAACATCTACGAAAGGAGCAGGAGTAGAAAGGCTAACTCGGTTATAATGTAAAACACAGGGAATGCCTCTTAACGTCAAGGCTAGAGCATGACCTAATTCATGAATCAGGATTACTGAAAGACCAGCAACGAAAGCAAGTGTAGACGTTAGAGCTTTGTTTTTGGAGTCTTTACGTTTCATGAAAGAAAACCTCAGATCCAATCCATCTCATAGCATCTTTGGATACACATCATATAGTATAGCAGTTCCGAAAATCTTGGGAACTTATCCCATTTAATCGCTGGGTTTCTTTCAGGCTTCATAACAATCACATCCAAGCAAGGTATCCATAGTAGATTAGAATGACAAAACAATTGTAACAGCTGTGGATAAGAATGCTTGCGAGCAAGCTTTTTGTCCTTTTCATAACGAGGAACATGACTAAGCCAGCGAGGAAAGCGCCGAGCACCATGACCATACCAAACTGGCTCTGATAGTCAGGATTCCTGAAAGTGTGCAGAAAAGCCCATCCGCCCACAGCCGAGCCTACAGCAACGATTTCAGCAGGCGTTTTGCCCACACGATCTTTCAGCCACAAGAACAACGCAAGCATCACCACTAGCTTAACGCATTCTTCGCTTGTAGCTACCAGTGTCCATTGAAACAGGATGTCAGCCCAAAACTTTGGGATAATGAGCTGCCCGAATTCTAAGCCGAGTTGAACGCTTGGAACATAAATCAAGCTTTTACTGATGCTTCTTATGAGCAATGATTGAACCAGAATTATTGCTGCTAAACCGCCTGCAACATAGAGCATTCCGTATAGGTCAAGGTTTTCGTCGTAATCCACGATTTGATGAGGTTCCTGATAGTACTGTCTGAACCACACGATTACAACCAAGCTTACCATGAGGAGGCTGACGTAAAACTGGGTTTCAGGATAGCCTGTCAACAAGAAACTTGCGATGGGCAAAGCGCACAAGGCAAAGTAAACTAGAAGGTCTTTAGCAACTGCAGTCATGTTCCTCACATGAAAAATCCTTCAAAATAAAATATCCTATCAAAGTATTGTGAACTCAAAATCGCCGAAATATGAACGGAATATATAGTTACCTGCAGGTGCATCCACTTCAATATTGGGATGAAGATAATCATAATTACATTTCTGATTCCAAGAGACAGTTCCTTCCGCATTTAAGTACCAATGAAGAGTTGGCATCACCCATCCAATAGGACCAACGTATGCAGGAGTGCCGTTTGCAAAAGTAATCGAAAACCAATACTCACTTGACCGACTCCACAAAACTGGCATGATGTTCACATAGACAACGCTGTACTTCAAAGTCACTGCTTCACCCTTGTTGAATACCGTTTTGTTTAGAGAGGCGTTTTTAATTGGTCCATTAATAAATAAGCCAATGGACACTGCTAAAACAGGAAGAAGAAGATACAATATCTTTTTGTTCATATCAAACGAAAAATACTTCAAAAAAGGGGGTTTGGCCCACTTCGACTCGGCCATAACGGGCCGCTTCTTTGTGGGTGTCAAGCCACAGCCAATTACAGCCGAGCTTGACTACGATTATGCTTCTTGACTGTACAGTGTATCTGCGTCGCTTAAGCCCGCTTCAGTCAATCCTGCAAGCTGATAGATCGTAAAGCTTGTCAGCAAGTCGTCGCTGCCCGCTAAGAGATATTCGACTTCAGCGTGGAAGTACAGTTTCGTTATGTCTTTTGGCATTCGCTTCAGATACAATGCTTTGTCAAAGTTGCTGCTGAAAGTGTAGGTCCATTTGAGCTCCGTGCTTGTGATGTCCTTGTCGAAAGAGTCGCCACTCAATGTTCCAAACCCTGGAACTGTCATTGACTTCAGACGTGCTTTTGTCTCATCAGTCGTGGTAATCTTGAACTCTATCTTGTAGACGGCTATGCCTTTCTTCTCTGCGCTGATGGTTCCGTAGTATTCGATCCAAGTGTTGTTTACTGAAGTGCCTATTCCAGTTATGTTTGCAAGGTCACTAATTGCGAAGGTGGTGTCATAGGTGAGTTGGTACGTGTAGAAGTCCAGCACTGGGTATCCGCTCGAGGGGATGCTGTGATCTTTCAAGTCGTATTGGAACACAAATTCCTTTGTGTTGTCGCCGTCGATGTCCCAGTACTGGTAGCCTACAATGTATGGGTCGTTGAGAGTTTCCTTATAGTCAATGTACTTGGCGGTTACAGGTTCAACGCATATGTATGCGTAGCCTCCGTCTTGAGCGTTGAAAGCTACATAGTCTGTTCCACCTGTCTCCGTCACAAGCTTCGTGTATTTGCCGTTGTTATAGCGGTACCACAAAACATTGAAGTCTGTCGTCAGAATCCAGCTTGCTGAAGGGTCACATGAGTCTGTGCTGTGGCTTTGAACTTCAAACTTGCCGATGCCTATCAAATAGTTAGCGCGCATCATTTGGTCGATTGTCTGTGTATCTTTGGTTCCGCCATCTCCAGTTGCCTTGAAGAATGGCCAGTCTATAGGTGTTCCAAGGTAGCCAGCATAGTTAAGCACTAGGAGAAGTACGATTCCGATTGCGGCGTAGGTGAGGTATGTTTTTTCTTTCTTCGTTACCAAACGTGTTCACTCCAACAGAAAAATACTACCAGCCTATGTAGCCCCAGCCCTGCATTAGCCCAAGCACCTGCAAACCGAGAACCGCTATAGCCATGATGTTCATGTAAAGCACTGTCTTAGCCTTGAACGGCTTGTAGCCAGCGTAGTCAAACGTGTAGAGGAAGCAGAAAACCATCAATGCTATGTAGCTTAATGCTACTCCCCACACGTTCCAGTTGAAGGTGATCTTCGGGTTTTGCCCAGCTATTCCAAGCAGAATGTAGAAGCCTAGAAGCGTTACGGGTATGATGGTTAAGACTTTTGCTTTGCTGTTGGATGGGCCGAACTTGAACAAGCCTATCTCAAACACGACTGTTATTGCCACGAAGAATAGGCTTGCCATCCACAGCCAAGCGTCAGCAGTCGTCATCACAGTCATAAAGTAGGCTAAGCCTAGCAATGCGGTGAAGAAGCTTCCTATCACTGTTGGGCTTGGTTTAGCTCTGATCAATGCGATGCACAGGAATGTTAAGCCGAACAGTATGTTACTTGTGGTTTGCAACACTTTGATTCCCATGAGAAACGGAATTAGCAAGAAAGTCGCCGCAATCAATAGTGGACCGATGTTTCCGCTTTTCCAATTTACCATTTGTTTGAAGGGTATGCTCATTTTTCCCATTCCTTCGTCACTCCACAAGAAAAATACCTATGAGAGTTAACGATGTTCCCGCTTGCGTTTCAACCTGACCTTACGAACAATCCATTTGCCATCCCAGTCAGAAGCTTCAGGCAAACTCACTGTGAACTACCTTCTGATCGATCGAACGATTACCCTATAGTCCCGCTTGTTTCTTAGCTTTTTCTTTACTCATACCAGAACTACGAAGTTTAAAGTATTCCAAGACGTTCTTGGGCATCTTGCCACCCTTACGCTTCTTTCGACCCTTCTTCCTACGACCTTTATGCTTGACCATTTACCATCAAAAGCCCTTGGCTTTTTCCATGTCCATCACTTCTTGATGAACGACTATTTTCTAGTTAGCCGCCATCCGCCCTTGACCTTGTAAACGCTTTTTCCAGCTTTCTTCGCTGCCCTTTTTGCCGAACTCTTTTTCTTGAATGTGCGTTTAGACATGTCTCATCAACAGAAAAATCTATTTGAGTCTACGCAACGTTAAAGCGAGCCTCGCTCTTTTTCCGGTAGCACCAGGTCTCTTAGACAACTTTTCGAGAACCTCACGCTTAATCGTGTTCCGAGCCGTGAAACCCTTACTGCCAAACTCGCGTTTGACTTGTCTCCGCAAAGTGCCTTTCTTCAGCTTGGTTCGTTGTATCCATTTAGCCATGACAGGTCACTTGTTGCTAGTTATTTTCCAGATAGGAAACGTCTTTTTGCCAGTTGCAACAAACGTAACTTTGCGTCCATGAACCATGATAGTCTCGGTGTCGCCTTTCTCAGGATTTTTTGGAAACTTCCGCTTCTTACCCATGTAACATCACCATCCTAAAGTTAAGGGGAAACCCAAGCCTTCCATCTTGCACCCGTACTCGTATCCAACTTTAATATGGTTCTGTCGAAATAGACCTTCTTGTTCCATTCTCCTAGACAAGCAACCTCAAACCTTACTGCACCATTCTTGAGTTTAGCGAGTTTTAAAATAACGTCCGTACAGTCACCTTTCCCCTGTGAAGGCCAATCTTCATGTGACAAACTCATTTGCCAATCCACATCTTCTCTGTTTCCAACAGCAAGCAATTGCCCACCAGACTGCCAATACAATACTTTCGTCAAAGGATCATCGACACTGAAATAGAAAGTTTCGCTTGTCTCAGCTACGACCACATGCACACGGTAGGCTTGAACCTTCGCGTCATTTGAAACAGTATACTTAGTAAGCTCTCCAGTCAACAGCCAACCCCCGACAAAGCCGGCTACTAGCATAATTGTCAAGCCGACAGCGAAGAGAATTCGTTTTCCCATTCTATGTTACCTCATCTAACAGAAAAATATTGGAAGTTTTTATGTCTCCTCTTCCAACTTCAAGGCTACGCTGTTTTCCTTTGTATCCGATTCGACCTCCAAAAATGAAAAAGACCAAGAGGCCGATGCCGACAAGTATCAATAGACCAACAATGATCATTACTGGCGGTCCAAACGTAGGACCTAAGTTTTTGATAGCATTCACGATTTCCCAGACTAGCCATCCTCCAACAGCCAAAAGAACTATGACTGCGATAAGGAAAGTTACTGCGATGATTATCCCAATGATTTCGAGACCTGTTATTCCACCATTAACATTCTCCACTATGGCTTCAACTGTCAACCCTGCAACATGGTAATAATATTTCTCCTGACCATACGGACCTCCTCCAACTTTAAAATACTCAGCTTTCTCCCAACTCACCCGAACCCAAGTAACCTTTGACCCAGGAATACCATGTTCAATTTCTTGCACAATCTTTGTAGGATCACCATTTATGACTTTATCAAAATCGGCTGCCGGTATGTCTCTGTCTCCTTGAGGTTGCTTGTTGAATACATAACCATAATGTCCTTGCTCTATTTCATGGTCTGTTGCCACAACATTGTAGTTCTGGATAACTAGGATGGAACCCCACGTCATTTGCCCCCCAGTGCCATCAGCATAAACAAGGTTAGGCAAGGCGTGAAGATTCAGAAAACCAATTCCCAAAAGTATCGTGCAAACAAATGCAATGAGTTTAAGAGGCTTCAATGCGAACACTTCTAAAGGAAAAATCATTGTGTGAGGAAGGGCTCGCTCACGTCTTAGGTGAATAGACATGCGCTCGGTTCCCCGAGGACAACCCTTCCTCAAAAGAAAAATGGTTAAGGAGACTGAACAATCTTTACTAGGACAAAGAGGTTCTGAGCATACTCCGTGTTATTCACTGAACCTATTGTTCCAGCCCAGTAGCCAGTAGCATCCCATTTTGCCACATAATTCGGTGGAACACCAAACTGAGTTAAACTGGTGAGGTAATGTTTCGATGAATCAACAAGCCAGATGTAAGGTCCATAAGTGTAGCCTTGAGCGTTTTGATACATCAGAAAACATGCTCCATCTGGAATGCCTAGTTGATGGTAATATTGATAATCCGACATTTGCTGGTTAAGCAAACCAGGTCCAACCATCCGCAAGAGAGTGACAGTCTGTGGACCCCAGTCGATTAGTAGAAACCCAACTGCAACTACAAAAGTAACAACAATGACTGCTAAGGTTTTGGACATTCACATTCAAAAGAAAAATCATTTGTGGAACAGTTTCTTTACGTTTGGCCTAGTCAGAAACCAGACAACCCCTATCCAGGCCAGAAGCACCAACCCTGGCACATATAGACCAATCGATGTCGGTGGCGATTTAGCATTGAGGCTGCGCATAAAATCAAAGCCTCCAACAACTAGACCAAGCAAGGATAAAGCTATAGATCCAAGTCTTGCCCAACTGCGTTTTTGCGTCAGTCCATAAGTCACGGTTAAACCGCCAAGTGCAAACACCACTAGCAGAATGCCTTGGTCTCTGGAGCTGATAGGAAGTGGAAGAACTGAGAATGCGCTTAGAGAAGGATAGGTATAGAGCATGTAGCCTCCCCACAAACACAGCGCACTCGCTGCCAAAGTAGCGAAAGCAATTACAGTTATTCCCGTCTGAGCCTTCATAGAACTCAAGAGAAAAATCAAGATTTATCCAATGTTTTTGTCCATTCTGGATATTACATATATACTTAATAGAGATGTCTATCGCCCTGTTTTGAGCTTCTTTCAACCTACATATATACTAAATAGAAGGTTGTGATTACTTATTTTTCTTGTAGGAGATAACTAAGATGGATAAAGTCAGTAGGGCTTTTGCCTTGTTAGTAATTAGCTGTATCGCGGGTTTTCTCGCTGGAGAGTACGCAATTTCTCAACAATATTCCCAATCTCAAGTTCTCATCTGGACTATCGGTGCTACGTTTATCACGGGATTTGCGGCGATACGTTTCTTGTTCGTAGGCAAAAAGTGACACTCAAACTCTATTACCATTTTTCGTTTGATGAGCTTGGGCATACAAGCTGTTGTGAATGAAAACAATAATTTCAAGGACCTTTGAAGAGCAATGGCTGAAGGAAGATGCTCTACCTGCGGAGCCGTCGGCAAACTGTATCCTTTAAACAAGGCTTGCGCGAAGGGCATAGTGCTGCTGAACATCTGTGAGAAATGCCTAGCAATCTTCACCTAGACAAGGAAAATAACACCGATTCAATATTTCCATGGTTTAAGATGTGCAGGACCTTTGTGACTGTACTCATGAAGTTCTTGTCGTAGTGCATCAAAAGCTTGTAGGTTTTGCAAAATAATCTTTCCTTCACTCTTTAACTGTTTTTTCAAATTCAATGCTCTTTGCAAGATCATACATTGGTGTTGTTTCAGAACTAGAAAAGGCGAAATGTTCTCTAGGAAATCGTTAAGACTTTGATGTTGATGAATATCCAAACATGTTACGGAATTCTTTTCTCTCCCAATCCTATTCGTTTTATTAGTTCTCCATGTACAATGAATTCCTTGGATTCTCAAAAATTCGGCGAAAGGCTCAAGTTGTTCCTTCCTTAACGCTGCCACACAAAGCGTGAACTCGATATTGGTTATACATTGTGCAATTGAAATGCTACCTTCTCCATCAAAAAAGCCAGCAACATAAGACCAATCCATGGATTACGCACCTCTTAACTTGTATTCCCTTAGGCAATATTAATTTTGTTATTTAGTTATTTTTCTTACTTTGTATTTGCCATAACTATCTAGTATATTAGAAAGAAGACGAAAACGGGGAGTTCCATAAGAAAAGACCGTTAGTTTCAGGCTATAACCATAAGCAGAAAGCTATTTTTCATATAGAGGATGATTAAATGTTGAAGCAACCTCAGAAAGCGTACTGGGACAAGCATCCTGGCGAATATCAACGACATAATGTAGAACACGAAGTCTTGCGGTTCATGGGTTGGAAGACTTTGCTAAAATTAATCCAGTTAGCTGAAAGCCTTCCGACAAACTTGGGGGATCAACTTCTGTTTGCAGATGCTATAGCGATAGGCTTTGAAACGGCAGGAAGAATAAGCGAGTGGACACCAATCAGAATAGACAATTTTGTGGAACATGAAAGTTACTATGAAGTCAAAGGCATGGAGGTTCATAAGAGATTCAAAAAGATAGATCACCAGGTTCTCTGTCAACGTTGCAAAACCCTGAACGACAAGTTTGAGATGAGCTGCAAACAATGTGGAGCTAACTTGGTTTATAGTGGCAAGAAAAAGTGGAGAACTCAAAAGACACTCATGTATCGCATTCCGTTCAAGATTCCAAAGCAGGAACCACTCATACCCTTCATTGTCAGAAGACTTGCGTATGCTCATGAACATAAGCAAGCATATCTATTCTATAACCCTAAAACTGAGCTACCTGTTTCAACTAAATGTCTGTACGATCATATTGTCTTGACTGGAGAAAAACTTGGGCTAGATATGTGGCCTCACCGTTTTCGAGCGGAACGTTGTAAGCAACTTAGAGAGGAATATGAGTTTACAAAAGATGATCTGAAGAGGTTTACAATGATAGTGGCGGATAAGACTCTTGAAATCTACGCTGGAACAAGTTTACCCTATGAAAAGAAGATGGGTCTAGTCTAATGATAAACTATCACGATATCGCGATCATTCAAACAGTATCAGAATTGATGAATCGTGGCTTTAAGTGTTATTTGGAATACGGCATATCAAGAGATGAGAGACATAGTTTATTCGTGGATGTCTACGCTACGAAGGGCAATTCAAAGGTTATTGTTGAAGTTGGTTTTCTTAGTCAGAGAAAAGTTGGTGAACGTCTTACCTTACTCAGAAAGCTAATGCCGAGTGCACAGATATTCCATTATCCAACACTTCAGAATTGGAGACAAATATGGCAAGCTATCGAAGATGAAGAAAAGCGATGGAAACGTTACCTCGCTAAGGCAAGCTCGTTCGATGATGTTAACATAATAGGCTAGAGGATTTTGACCATTAACCTTGCTTGTCTAGTAGGAACCACAGTGTCTCCGAACTGCTCAACCATGCCAATGCTTCTTAACAGTTTCAAGTCTACAGCCTGATCCAAATCTCCAATAATGGTCTGGCGCTGGTAGCTACCTTTCTCAACTATATTTGACAATAGTGTTTTCGATGAATCTGTCATAACATTCTGTACCGCTTGCAAATTCCAGCCTTTTTCGCCTTTGTCGGAACGCGTGTTCATTTCGTCTTTCCACTTGTCATACCAGTCTTGTATGTCAGGGGGCAGTTTGGGAAAATCGTATTTGTCGCTTATTGCACAGTCTTCTTTAGGCATCCACGCTACTGTTTCATATGGGTCATTGAATTTTGTGCGTTTCGCAATAAACTGAACTTCATATTTTCCACGTAGAGGGACTTTGATTTCCCATCTGAAAAACTTTCTCCAACATAATGCTAATGTGTCGATGTCTGGTGCTGTACCTATGAAAACCGCAAATTTCTTGCGTCTAGTTGATGCTCGATTATAGAGGTCACGCACATATGCATCTCGGCTCTTGTCTTTGCCGAGTGTTTCTTGCATATCGTCATAGACATAGAAGATTGGATCTCCAGGGTACCGGTCAGGTGTGGTTGAAATGTGTTTCTCTAATTCCCAAGGAAATCGGTGAATCATGGTTTTCACTTTTTCCCATGCTTCCGCCTCACTACATTTAAGGTAGGCTTGCACGAAACCTTTGGGAATGTCTAGGGCTAAAGTGCTTTTTCCCACACCATAGTCCATACCAATGCTTGGCATAATCCCTTGGCTTGCACTCGTTATGAGAATGCCCATCATGTAGTCATGATTAATGCAGTTGTCAATGTATGCGAGAATATCCTTAGCCATAAGTAACCTCTCAAGGGCGTTGCTGGTTCCAGAGCTTGTTTAAAGTATCTACTTGAATCGCTCCGGATGGTCCTGCTTGTGCCATAAGCCTCACCTGTTCAATTATGCTCATTGCTTGTGCATAGGCCACTTCCCGTTCACCCACCAACTCTTTTCTAAGCTCTATAGTTGCATTGCTGAATCCAACTGTCTGTGTCGCTAACTTTTCAAGGTGAGTACGCAGTTGGCTATAGCACACGGTTTTTGTGGTTTCACACTCTTTGAAACGTCTAATCCGTAGCAATGTTCCGCCTAGCCAAGCATAGATTCGATTGAGTTCCGGAGGAATGTCTTTCGCATAGTTCATGAAGTCTATTTGCCTTTCAGTAGTCATCATCTGCGTCTGCTTACTGTCAGAGAGAACCCTTTCCAAAGCGATGGCGCGTCTACGTTCTCCCATGAAGTGCCAAAACCCGTAGTCTCGTCTTTCATCTTCAGGCTGATTCGTTATTGCCTGAAGTCTAGGTATAAACTGCTGTTGCTGTGCTTGGACACTTGCTTGTTTAAAGGCTTGTTCCGCTAAGGCTTCGGGTTGACTTAGCTTTTTGTGTTGCAGTTCAATGTAGATGACAAGATGATCAGTGTGGCCGATAACAGATTTGAACCCATCTAAGCCTATGTAGAGATCCTTTTCATTGTCAAATATTGCTATGCCCTTGTCACGGATGAGCTTCAGCATTACATTCATTTGTTCAACTGCTTCTTTTCCTGTTTCTGTCAAGCGTTCTTCTTGTGCTTCAAACTTTTCAAAAATCAAATTCAAATAATACTCTGGAGTCTTGCCTTCGATGTCGCCATTCTTCTTTTGTGTCATTCCGTCTTCACTTGCAGTTCTTCAATCTTCACTATCTGAGACTTTGGAATTGACAAGACATTGCGATAGAATGTGTCATCGCTTGGCATCTGCTTAGGAAGAATACCTTGGCAGATTACTAGAGCCTTGCCGTTTTCTGCTAGTTTGAAACCGCATGATATGTAAGGTGCAAGTTCAAGCATGTTCTTTACCTCAGCTTCCGTTAGCGTTGTTTCACTCCACGCATCCATCCAAGTGACTCGTACCATCACCTGTGAAAGAGGGTTTTTTTCTGTCATTTGCCTAGAACCTTCTTGATGAATGGGTAGAGAATGAATGTTGCAAAAGCCACTGCAGCAGCAACCGTAGTCTGATCCTGATACTCAATGTGTGAGCTTGTCATAATCATGGGAGTTGCTATGAAAGCTAACAATGCTATAAAAGCTTGCCAACCAGAAAACCATTTTACTTGAGGCAACCTGAAACCTTTCGACTCAGGAACGGTAACGGTTACTAAAGGTGGGGTTCCAGCGATTAGCCGACTCTCGCCTTCTTCACTTGTCTTGCGATTAGCAATACTCAAGGCTTTGTCAGTTAAATCATCCATTATTTCGGCTCTTTCTTCAAAATACTTCATTTTCTCTTTGCTTATGGCAGCGGCCTTCGCATATTTAGTGGCTTCCATCAGATTTGTTAACAGAGTATTCTCTAGGTCTGTAAACTTCAATCCGCTTGTTTTGCCAAGCTTTACACTGACAAACTCGAAACCGTCAGGCCCTTTTCCAAGGCTCTTGCAGTCTTGAATGTTGTAGATATAGAGTTGCTGAGTTTCTGTTCCGAACCTTCCAGGCTTATCTTCTCTCATGTGGTTTCCAAGATCTAACGGGTTGCCTATGCAGAAGTACATGAACTTGCGACTTTCAACTTTCTGTGCGAAAATATGACACTTCTTGGCTCCCAAATCTCGCAAATCTAGATAGGCTTGACGTTCCTGAGGATCTATTGAGTTGTCTGCTGCTTTAGTCCAGTTGCTCATGAAAAAGTTGACTGCTTCAGTCACATCGCCATCATTCATCAAGCCTAGTTGCGGTAGGGGAATTTTCCATCTTCCCCAATACTTCTCATTCGGTAACGGCCTCTCCATTCTAGGTTTCAAGTAGAGAATGTAGGTAAAGAGAGCTGAAGGTGCTACAGCAGCACAGATAACCGCAATAAAGATCCAGAATATTTGGTCAAACATGGGCAACTCCTCGTCTTCTCCACAGCACGGACACAACTATCGCTATGCACACGACTGTAGACAGCATCACTGCTAAGATCACCATGTTGATGTACTGCAAGGTTTCAACCCTTGCAACGAGACCGTTCACCATCTCGGTTTGCTGCACCAAGTCTTGCTCAATCTTATGCACAACAGCCTCGCTTACTTCTTCACTGCTCGGATAACTCGGCTGCTCCGTCAAGCTTAAGCGTACATGAACCACAAAGATTGCCGCGTCACTGGTGATTGTGTAGCCGTCCATTGTCTCCAGTCCACTCCAGACTCCGATCAACACGTTTTTGGTATTGTTAAACGCGGTTTCGTTTTCATATCCTAGGATGACTGTGAAACTGTAGATGTCAATGTCTTCGCCGATGAATGTTAGGTGTGTTCCGCTTCCCTCATGCCTGTAGCTGCTTTGGCCTACGGTTGTGATGTCTGTTATGCTGTGTTGGTTTGTGTATGGAAAATTGAACGTGATTTTAGTGGACTTGTATGTTTGAAGGTCTAAGCTGAATTCGTAAGGTGCTTCCCCAGTCTGAGCTTGAATTACAATTGATGAGGGTAGTTCAATTACAATTAAGGTGCTTATGAGAATAGCAAGAAGGATTCTTCTAGTCCACGCTGTTTGCATTAATGAACGCCTCCAAATTCTTGAAGATTTCAATCATAGATGTTCTAGGTTCTTCATCTTTCGTAAGAGATGTCGTCGCTTCATGGAGGGAAGCAAGTAGGCTCGGACTTTTTGCCTTCACATAGGACCACCTGAATTTCTTAGGGGTAGGCACAGGTTTGCTTTCAGTTTCCGTAACCGTTGGAGTGAACACGCTTGTCTTGTTCTTTTCGCCTTTCCCTTTCCTAGTGAGGCTTATTCCGCAAGCTGTGCCAATCAATCCGAACCCAATCATCACAGCATACATGACGGTTTCAATGTTCAAGACTATACTTCTCCATGATCTTTTTGAATTCGTTGGCGATTTCATCTATGATGAACTGTCTCCGTGCTTTTTCCGCTGCTTCCGCTCGAGTCAGATTTGTGGTTAACCAGTTGACGAGTATGGCTGGGATAGCAACATATTGTGGTACTGGTTTGTAACCGTGATCTGCCATTAACACGTCTAGTTTGCGGAGAAGCTGGTCAAGGTCATCGTTCAAAGGTTCAGGTATTTGACCGATGTTTTTTTGGCGCATCTGAACTTCTTGTTTCTCAGACATGGCTGGCTCATCTACTAGAAAAATAATATGTTGTTAGCCCTGTTATTTTGTTATTTTTCATTTAGGAGGTGCGTGAATGGAAAGACGTAGAATCCTCGGAATAGGTTTAGTCGCACTAGCAAGCATGGTGACTGTCTACGCTACATACGCGATCATAACGCAGTTAACGATACCTTCAAATGGGAAAGTCATGGTGCTCGACGCTTTCTGGGATAGTGGAGCCACAAACAGAACTACGAGCATAAATTGGGGTGACGTTTGGCCCAACACAACGTATACGAAGAGTATCTGGGTTAAAAACTACGGAGGCAAAGCGGTTAATCTGTCAATGGCGCATGGAGACTGGAACCCAACGAATGCTTTAGACTACATGAAATTGACATGGAACCGGCAAGCGTACAACTTGACCTCTGGATTTGTGATTGAAGCTGTCTTCACCTTGACGGTACACGCGAACGTAACTGAAGCTGAATCAGCGTTTGGAGCGTTTAGCTGCAATATAGTGATAACAGGAGAGTCAACCTAGCATGGGTCAAAGAATCAAAGAAGAAACCCTGTTTTCTTTGCTTGCTATGCCAAGCCATTTGCAGAAGACAATGATAACGATGGAGGTTCAAGGATGCGCAACTGCTGAAGACATTGCTAAAGCTACGAAACGTGCAAGAGCAGTCGAATCAGCTTATCTCAATCAGCTGACAATCATGGGTTTTCTACACAAAGAACGCAATGGCAGGCATGTGTTTTTCAGGAACAAAGAAGGTCACGGGCATTCAGCCGTTTTCAAGAAGTTTGCACAGTTGCCTGACAAGTGGCGACGGCTGATCTGTGAAGACTTGTTGACGGCACTGGAAGGCAGGGTCGCTGTATTTCAAAGAATCAAGTGATGGCTTAATGTTTCAGAAGATCAAGAGTTTGCTGAGAAAGACCATCGTTGACGGAGCTACTGTTATTCTATTTCTCGCTTGTCTCTATTCGTTTGTTAGCGGACTAGGAACCTTCTATGCTTCATATTATACAGAGCGAAATCTTCCAAGTCCTCAAGTTTTTTCTTCAGCTTCCCAACAGTTTGCCACAGCAATTTCACTTGTGTTTGCGATGTTTCTAGCTAGAAAGTATCGAGTTGACGAAAAAGAAAAGAAAACGGAGGAAAAATAGATGAGTAAAAAGACGAAAGACGACCCAGTTCAGTCGGTAACGATCGACTTGGCAGAGAACGGCTTCATAGTCACGGTTTCAAGGAAAAGAACCGATTTCATATCGTTTTTAAAGCCTAGAAAAGAAAGCACATACGTTGCAGAATCCAATCAAACCTTAACAGAGCTAATCGGAAACTTATGCGAACAAGTCAAGGATAAGCAGAAATGCCTCTAAAAGATTTTCTCTTTCCTAGAGAAGTAATTCACTACCAGTCAACGGAATGCATTACCTACGAAGGAGATCAAGAATACAATCTATACCTAACAGATAAAAGACTAATTTTCTTCAAACAAACAGGGTTATTCCTTAATCGAGACAACATTATAAGTGAAAGGTTGCCTGATATTCAAACGATGTCCTATAAGGAAAAAGGATTAGTGTTCAAGACTGGTATGGTGTCTATCGAAACCGCATACAAGACATTTTCCTTTGAAGGTAATCCTGCTAACATAAAATTGATCTTCTTAGAACTTCAGAAATTTATTCAACCTAAACATGATGAGATGTTGGTAAAAGAGAAGGAAGTAAAGGAAAAGGAAGTTGTAAGAGAGGTGGTTTTAGTTCCATGCCAATACTGCGGTTCATTAATGCCACAGAACTCTCTATTCTGTCCTAATTGTGGAGCAAGAAGGAAATAACTCTAAATCTTAGCTGTCGTATGCCTTAAAATGCTTCCTAAATGCCCCTCATATTTCGCAACCTGTTTTTTACTCATGTTTTCATGTTCAGCTTTTGAAGCAGCTCGCTTCGCTTGCCTATGAGAGAGCCCTTCACTCCGTTTCTGCCAATACACTTTTTCATGAATTCTCAAGCGTTTATGAACCTTCAAGTTGCCAATTTTGTTAGGCACGTCTGGGTGAATCTTGATTTTGCCTTTACCTTTCCGAGTGTAGACTGCTAGGTACTTTCGTTTCTTGCGATGTTTCACGAATGAAAAATCGTGTACCAAAATATTCGACAAGCTTAAAGTAAGCGTCACTGCGGTTAGAAACCAATGTCATGCTCCTTAATGCTTGCGACTTACCATTCCACTGCTTCCTAATTGTGGCATGAACATAAGCGCGACATTTGGGACAGTACACTGTGTAGGGCAAGCCTCTAGTGCCAAACCTGCCGACAAGTCCATGCCACTTGCAGAAAGCAAAGAAGCACACTCCGTTAACTGGTTTCCTTTCTTCAACTTGCTTTTGAATTGTCAAATATCAGTTTTGCTCCTGAAGTATAATAGTGATTTTCATTTCCTGTGGTAGCCTGAAGAGCGACAAATATTCATGTAGAAATCCCCTCCACCGCGTTATCTCACCGTTTATGAAATAGACTTTGGGATTGTGTAAAGATTTGACATAGCCATCCACACGTTTCAACGTGAAAAACTGAGTGTGAGGCTTATCCTTGCTTCCCCTTCCAAACCTATGCGGAATAATCAACGTAACCTCTCTTTTTGCCACACGAATCATTTCCCGTATCATCAGCCAAGGATCAGAAACATGTTCAAGCGTGTTGCTACTATAAACTTCCGTGAAAGAGCTGTTCTTGAATGGCAAGTGTTGCGCGTCAGCCCTTATGAAGTTAGGTATCGAATGTTTCTGCATTGGAATCTTTGTTTTGCCCCATTGCCGATGTAGTGACTGTTCTGGATAGAGATCTAAGTTGACGGTTCCTCTGGGAAGGTGGCCTGCACCTACATCAAGCTTGTCTGTAAGCCCATCCATCAGCCGTTTCCACCTAGCCCAACTTCCTGATTTAACTGGTTTCTCCTTTTACGCCACAAACACCAGTCATGTCCATGCAGCTTCATCCTCTTATATTCAACCATGTTTTGCTTCCTGAGTTCAGGCGTAGTGCAATCCCACCAGAACAGCAAATGCTCAGCACATGTCAATCTGTGTCACCTGCCAGATACGCGAGCAACTGCCAAAAACTGAAGGCTACCATTGCCAAGGCGGTTATGTACCAACCGAAAATGCTAGGAATTAGTCTGAGATTAAACTTCATTTCAGCTCTTTCCATCCTGACAGCCTACCACGCAACCTTTCAAAATGAGGTTATGTGTGGTTTCAAAATTGTGTGTGTGTGTGTAGAGAAAAGCGGAAAGGGAAGTAAGTGAGAAGTCTGATGTATTAATATACACTTGTTTAGTCTTAGTCTTACAACTAGATAATTGACAACAGAAACTACTTCTTATTGAATTCTCAGAGTTTATAAGCTTTTGTATCATCCTAGCCTCCTTTGTTTAGGATCAAACTCTAATGGAACTGGCAATTCTAGTTCTGCAACCTTTGTCCAGTTCAGCGTGTAAACGCTTGGTTCGGGTTGAGTTAAATATTCCAGTTTCCACAAGAATTGGAACCAATTGTTTAAGGTTCTTTGGTCAACCACCATTCTTGTAGACATAATTGCTTTTTCAATGTCGCTTCTAGTGTAGCATGGAAGTTTCATGTCAAGCATTTTTTCAAGAATTTCTCTCACTTGGCTATTGCTCCGCTTATTCACTACTCACATCTCCAGTTTGCACACACACACACAACTTTGGATTCTTGTTTTCTCCTTTCTTTTTTCTCCAGTACCACAATGTTTTAGACTCGCGAACCTGAACGCTCAAAGATTTTTTCCATTTCTGATATTCAGTGGGTTCTCTAAGGCGATGTTTCTCCTGGCTGATTTGCCTGTATAGGTTGCATTGGCTTGAATCTTGGTGTGGGCAGCCTCCGATTGACTGGCAACTCTTAAACAACGGACAACTCATGTCATAACCTCTTCCCTTTCAATAACTGTGAGAATTGCTTCTCCCAAACCCAGAGGCAACATGGCTCTTTTCGATGGGTCACGCAAACGCAATAATCCAGTTGAACCTCTTCCCTGGTTCTTGGTGCTTGTCCATGACTGTTCAAAAGGCATTTGAGCCTGTATCATAGGTAATGGAAAGTTATGCCATAGGTCTGTGAGTTTCTTGTATTTGCCTCCGTAATCGCTCAATGAAACACAACTATTCGGTTTTCCCAGAAACCATCGTAGCCGACCTTTCGGATTCTCAACAATCCAGTATTTTGGACGTAACTCTGCAATTAACTCATAAACTGCACCGACAATTTCAAGAGCTTCTCGTACACCCTTTTTTGGAAACATGCGGTTCGCTATGCTGAATCGTTCGCATGGAGGAGAAGCAACAATAATTGTGGGTTTTCTGTCGCCTAGAACGTTTAAAACCGCACTCTTGTCTCTGACATCAACGTGATAGGTATCAGGAACTTGGAATTTTTCATCAATATCAATTCTGATAACACGCCATCCAGCTTTAAGGAAAGGTTCACTAAACATGCCGTACCCAGAACACAAATCCAAACAAAGCTTTTCATTCATGTTGTTTTTCTCCACAGCGAAATTGAAACTTGATGACCTTCCACCATTTTCTGTAAACGATCATGCTCCAACTTGCCTATTGCCTTCCACTCACTCAGAAGTCGACCACACGCATAGTTGCTCAGTTTGGCTTCTCTAGCAATCAAATCTAATGGAGTGTCCTCTTGTAATCCTAAGGTTTGAATGGCTTTTTGCAGTCGCATACGCTTGTCACAATGCGTCATTGAAATGTAGTCTCCTTATCACAGCTAGGGCAAACATACCATCCACCTTTTCCATTACATATGTCACAAACCATATTAGGAACAGGATCTAAACAGCAACAAATGTCCTCTCCACAATCATGGTCAGAATATCCATCTTCACAGTTTTCACACTCATGCCAAAGGACATCAGAATTACACACTTTACAGTAAGCTTCCTCACCCCAAGGAGTCTTGTAATAAGCTACGTCTTTCGGATTCACTGCTATTTTTCAGTCTCCTTTTCCCTTAGCTTAGAATATTCCTTTGGTTTCAAGAGTGCAATGTTGCCTTTCTTATCAGTGGCAAGAACCCAGCATGTCCCACAGTCACATTCACTTGTAGGTTTTTCACAATCTGGACAAAGTTCTATTAAGTCGCTCTCTTTTGCAGTACATTTGTCCAGTTTACCTTTTGCTAGAGGACATTTTGCTAAGTCTGGATATTCCTCCTGTAACATGCAGAAATCCTCTTGATTAAATTCGCAAGGTCTCATTTTTCAGTCTCCTTTTCATTCATCTTCCCAAAACTTCTCTCTGAAATACGTACTTCTATTAACATTCCTTCATAGCCACAAACCGTACATTTTGACTTTACCAAGAAGGGAATATCACTGAAATGTTCCATCATAAGTTGTTTCGGTGACTTGCCTTCGCATTGTGGATAAAGTAATTTATGGGTCGCTCGGTACAGTAGTTTACGTTCTTTCACAGATTGTTTCTTCGTTGTCATGATTTGTCTGTCTCCTTTTCTGTTAAGACAAAGTGAAAGGCTCCAATGATTATGCCAGCTACTCCAGACCAATTGAGAGGTAGCGAAATGAAGTTGCACATAGAAAACAAGGCAACAATAATTGTCCACATTGCCATCAGAAGGAACGCCTTTTCATACGGTTTCATTTTACGATCTCAACCTCAATCGTTTTGCATGGCTTGTCCTTTAAAACGTAGCCAGCACAATGTTCTGCACAGTCTTTGCACAGTCCGTTTGGTTCAGTGGCCTTGAAAATTCCGCAACAGCAACATTTTTTCATGTGGCTTTTCCAAGTTCTTACGTCTTTAAATCTTCCAGTTGGCGTTCTGGTGACGGCACGGTAATGGCCTTTAACTTTTATCCTTTGTACTTCATTCAATCCATATCGCCTTCGCGTAGCCGTAAGCTAGAAAGTGTTTCTGTGCGCGGACAACGCACCGTAGCCATGCGTGACCAGACAAAACAACCTTATTCATGAACAGAAACCTCCAACTTCTTTTGTATAACCTTCGACTTTTCCATCGTTGCTGAAAGTGGTGTGAACCTTTTGCATTTACATTTTCTACATGAACCACGCCCAACAGTACGGAAGGTGTTTCTGATTTTGTTGTGTTCAACTAGAGTGTGACCGCAGTTGCAGTCAAACCCATCAAGAATACTAACGGGTTTTCTTAATGCATGTTCTTTTCGGAAAAAGAAAATGCGGGGTTTTTGCGGTTTGAGCAGTTGCCCTATAGGGGAAGATTCTTTTGCCCTAGTCACTTTTCGGAGAAAGGAGAGGTGACACGGCAAAACCTTGGCAACACTCAAACCTCTGCAACCCCCTCAAGTTTTGGGAACTGTTGGATTAACTCGTTTTTCTCGAAAATTGGGCAAAGATTGTTTTTCATAAAGATTGGGATGTCATAGTCTAAGCATTCATGGATGATGTCCGTGACCCATTCTCGTTTTAACGTGACCTTTTTGCTTCCTGTTAATTTGCCAATGATGATCCAATCAAGACCTTTCAGATTGACAAAATGAGGCAGTGAACCCAGTAGCGGTTCAAAACTAGCAAATCTGACAGAAGCCTTCACTTTCTTGATCTCTTCAATATTTCGGCAATCGTTATCGCATGTGACTGTTGTTCCAAACCAGAAATTGTTAGGATATATCACATTCTTAGGAATGTTTTCTGGATTTTTAGTCAAAGTTTGAAAGATGTGTTTGACTGGACAGAACAGCATTGAATCGAAAACTTGTTCTCTCCATAATTGCGGAGTCCAAGGCGCAAACAAGTCGCTGACTGAGCAACAGAAAATCTTGCTAGGTTTCTTCAGTTCCCAGGGTTCTTTCAGTCTTTCAGGATAGAATGTAGGTTCAAAATTGTTCTTGATGAAACCTCTTGTCGCAAGTTTCTTGGCGTAACAGTACCAACACCCATGTTTGCAACCAGTAATAGGATTCCAAGATAGATCACACCAGCCAATGGTATTCTTAGTTCTGTTCATTTTGCAACTTCCTGCATCATTTTTTGGGTCTTCCCACACCTGCCGGTTCTGTTTCGGGCCATCGACTTCCGTGAGGCGGAACGTGAAAATGACGGCGAAGTTTACAGTCAACCGCGCATCCCAGCTTTTGGTCTGGACATTCCATTGTGCAATAGTGAATTGCGTCAGCACCGTTTTTGATGATGCGACTTCCAGTTATCTTGAAACATCTTTCTTTCTGTGTTTGTTCCATCACGGCTTGTCCTCCAAACCCAAAACTCTCAGAATCTCTTTGAATGCAAGTTCGATGTGTCTAGCGCATGGAGCTTTACAAGGAATGAACTGGCTTTGATCATCCCAATTTCTATCTATCACTTCTCTAATTTGTCCGAATGCTTCTTGTTGCCATTGTCGGAGAACATCAACAGAAACCAGTAATTGTTTTTCGAATCTTCTAAGTGGTTCTTCATAAGGATCATTAGTCATGTAAATTTTACGTCTTTCTTCGCTCCATTCCTCAAAACTTTTGGCCTGTCTCAGCAATTCAGCAAACGTCAAAACCTTCTTTCCACTCATTTCGAAGCCTCAAGCAACAACTTATCAATAAATTCGATTACCCATCTTGCACCTTCACACCAAAGTTTACTAGCTGTTCCTTTCTCGATTTCTACATATTTTTCTCGTTCTTTTTGCAAGTTTTGTTTGAAAGCAGAAAACAAAACCATGAAATTGTCTAGGGCTCCATAGAAAGAATTGAAATTTTCTGGGCTAAGAGTTTCGACAATCCAAGTTTCTATTTCATCACAAACAGTAAGTTTTGTGCTTTTCCAATAAAGTCTAAGCTCATCTAGGGCTTTCTGCAGATCCACAACACCAACACGTTTTTCACTCATTTTCTACACCATTCCTCCACTGTTTTTTTCACATCAACTTTGAAACTCAACCAAAAATCAACAGCTTTCTTAACTTCAGTCATAGCTATCCCTCTTGAATCCGAAACGGCAATAGTCGCCTTCAGAAACATCAGTACACAAACCTCTTTTAGATGCAATCCAGCAACACTGATTCAGAGAATCGTAGTGGCTGCAAGATTCATCGCATTGTCTAGGTTCCTCAGATTCATAGACATCTTCAGTGAAAGTATCATCCCCACTTGGTTGAGTTTCCTTCTTAGGTTCATTCATTTCTTCTTCTATTTGCGCTTCGCAGACTATACACGCTGAATCTTTGATAGGACATTGTAAACAGTTCAATCCTCGACATATTGTGACGTTCATGGTTTTGCTTTCACCTTTTCGCCTAGCGTGTTTCCTAGATATAGTTCAAGTTTTCTTGCGTTAGAAGCAATAACTCTGACGGATTCTCTATCTAGTATTACAATTTTATCATTAGAAAGTTCATAACCACATTTTGGGCATCTCATGGTTTTCCCTCTCTCCTTTTCTTTTCATGTTCAAGAATTTCTCGGTGACTTGGAGCATTCCAGTCTGGGCATTCCCAACAATCATAAGAACCCCATTCACAATCACAAGTTTCACAATGGGAAGGACAATATTCTTCTTGATTTTCACTCACGGTTTTCTCCTCTCCTTTTTACTTGGAAGTGTGAGTAGATGCCAGAAGGCACAAACAGTCAGTAACATGGCACAGAACCATAAGCCTAGAAACCTTCGCAACGTCATGTTGTTTTCACTTCCAAAAGCTTAGTTTGAGATCTTGGTAGTCTCTTATGCTCGATGTGCTCTCTTGGAATGTGAAAAGCATCTTTTCCAGCTACTTGATACTCAGAAAGTAAAACTCTCTCTATCACTCTTCTAGCATTTCGATACGCATAAAATCGGTCTGTTTGAGCTTCTTTCGGCTTATCTTTCAACTTCTGTAGGATCTCAGGGTCTATGTCTTCTGTCTGGTCCCATTGCAGAAACCAAACATTAGTTCTCCAACGATTCTGCCTCCATGAAGAAATCATGATGTGACCACAATCAGGACAGACGCTCATGTTCTGTAGGCTCCTGACAGGGTTGTAGTTTCAACGTCAAGGCTTTTGCACTTTGGACATTTCACGGTTAAATCTCGTTTGGGCGACGGTTTCAACGGGAAATGCAGTTTGCACCTGCGACATCGGAACCATGTGCCACTAGCCAAAACCATAGTCTATTTCTCCTCGATAATTTCAGCATCCACAACCTTGTCTTTGCTAACTTCCTGTTCCGGCAAAATGTCTAGTTCAGGAATTCCCTGTTTGCTTAGCCTTGGAATAATCACGTCACGCAAAGTTTTTGAACCGTCAGCACTTGAAATGTAAGGCAAAAACGCCGTTGTTTTGTCGCTTTGACGTAGATAAGCTGCTTCCAAATGGCTTTTCAGGAACCACCATAAAACTCTGAGGCTGAGTCGCCAATTCAGTTCTTCAACCCTGTTTCTGGTTTTTTTGTCCCAGATAGCTGGAGCCTCAACCTTGATGACTGAGCTGACAGGAACATTTTCAATAGTCTCACTTAGTTTGAACTGGAGAAAAACTTGGTTGTGTTCAGGATCCCAGTGCCAATGACTGTCTTTGATTCCCCAGCGAGCCAGCAAACCGTCTATTTCTGCTCTAGTCTGCAAGCTACCTATCTTAGTTGTCTTGTACGGAACTAGCGGATCGTCACTGTAGATTTTCGTTTTTTCATCCTCCTTTGATTATGGGAACCAACATCAATTCTTGGTCTTCTTTCAACTTGACCTCACGCAAGATTTTGCCTTCAGAAACCACGAAGTAACGGCCAGCTTCAGCTTCAATCATTCTTTCAGCTTCTTCCTTTGGCACTTCAATTTCTTCGTGGCCTTCAGGTCCAAGCTTCTTAATTTTCACCATTCACATTCACCTCCGTCTATACCTGATTTTGTAACGTGTTGGATGTTCACGGATGTTGATGAAAAGGGCTAGGATAAAGTCTGGAAGGGGAAGGTTAGAGGGTCTGATTATGCAGAGTTGTTCAAATTGTTTGTTGTTTTTACGGAAAACTCGGCCAGTCTTATCAATTTTGTAGGTTATGTTGTCTTCAGCAACAAATGTGAAGCTTCCATGTTCTTGCAAGGCTTGATATGTTGAAGAACCTAAAGATTCCTCCAGTAGTGCTTGGGCTTTTTGATATATGGCAAGTCGTTTATCTTCTTCACGCTTGATTATCGCTTGGGCAAGTGGACTCGTCAAAATCTTTAGTTGTTCTTCAAAGGTCTGAATGTTGCGTTCCATACGTTGGATGTTGAGTTTGCTATCTTGGATTCTCGTTCGCAGACTTATTATTCGGGTTTGAATGGTTTTTCTTCTTTTGGCTATTTGCAGAGAATTTAAGACGTGGGTTTCAATTAGATACATTCCACGATCATTGATGCTGATTTTTTGGCTCTCGTTTATCTCTAATTCACTCATTCATTTCACCCTAATATTTCCATGCTTCTTTCCAAGAATGGACAGTCAGAATCGCAACCAACTTCGTAGCCGTCAGCAAGTTTTTTAGAATCATAGAAAGTATCTTTGCGTCCCCAGAGATTTCTTCCATCTTCCCATAGGCGTGCAATATGAATGCACATTCGGCATGTGTTTTCAATGTTTTTTAACAATTTTTGAAATTCTTTTTTATTCATTCACTTCAGCCTCCATGAACAGTTTCGGCAATTTTTCAATTCGTGCATACAGTTGGGGATGTTTCTTGATGAACAGTTCCAAAGCTTTCTGGTTCTGAAAAACAGGGTTAGCGTAGCCCATCACAAACCTGTTAGCACATGCCTCACTGCAAAAAATCAAATCATTAAGCCGTTTTTTGCCGTCTTCCCTGAAAAAGCTTCCTGTGCTTACGCCTTTGACAACTGGTTTTGGACAGATCAAACATTTCCTCATTTTGTTTCAGCCTCAAGCAACTTTCGCTCCAATTCTCTTATTTCCCTGTCTAACCATGCAATTTCAATTACATGCAACTCTTCCATGTCCTCTTTCAACGCATGAATCTCAGGCCAAAGGAAAAGGTAGGCAAACTTGTTTCGCAACTTCTTAGGTTGCCAATGTCTATGTTTCACCCATTCTTCATGAGGAACTTCATTGGTCACGCCTTTCCACCATTCTAGAGTCATAGTTTCACCTCAATCAAATTGCAGATCCGTTTCACCCTGTCACGCCTTGCCCTGTCAACTTCGCGCCTAGCATTGTCAACTAACCGTGCAGACACAAACTGCAATTCCTGTTGCAACGTGCGAATCAAAACCCTCATTCCACAGCATCTCCGCAAGAATCGCATTTCTGGCTAAATTGACCTTCCTTGAATTCAGAAAAACCATAAACAACCAAACAGATCGTTCCCAGTATCAAGAAAGCCCAATGTTCAACACTTAAAAATGGGGTTCCACCTGTAGCTATGAAAAAAGACATGGTTCCAAACATAGACGCATCTTTTATGATGGTTCTCAGTTTCATTTCATTCTGTCTCCTTTTCAGCGAAACTGTAAACCCGAATCTCCCTCAGACGGCTAGTTGCTCGGACGCTTCGTTTTCGGCCTACACACTTGATTAAGCCTTGATGTTGAAGCTTCGCAAAAAACCCGCCGATCCCATGAATCTTATCCTCAAAGAAACGGTCTAAGCCTAACAGCCAAAGATCATCCGCGCTGAACGTGGCTCGGTTTTCGATTTGGCACACAGTTTTCAAAGTGCGCAATATATCCATGTCTCGCGTGGACAGTTCAACATCAAATAGTGAGCTAGCTTGTTGCATCCTTTTCACCTTCACCCAACAACTCGTTTTTGATGAAATCATGAATCGCCCAAATTTTCACGTAATTAGGATCTGGCATACCACCCAACATGCCGCCAAAGAATTTTGAGTCTGGTTTTGCGCGCATAACTCGCTCTTGCAGGGCTTGCTTGTCAAGCAAAACACACCCTGCCTTTGCAATATCATCAAAAATAAATACGGCACCAGCACTCACTGTGTTATCATTCTGAAAGGTTTTATGCCATTTTTCTATGAATTCTTGTTTAGATATACGCAAACCTGTCATGGCTTTTCACCTTCACCTTTTTTGTCGTGTTGATCTAGCCATTCATACAGTTCTTTCAGACATGGCTTGTCTTCTCTAGTTTCTTTCCCTTCTCCCAACAATTCACACATTAGGTCACGCCGACCCTCAGAATACGCTTCTTCTTGCAAACCACCAACGATTTGACTGTTTATTTCGTCATGTTCTTTTTGTAGGGCTTGTTTGTCAACCAAAACAAAACCTGCATCTGAAAGAAGTTGTCCTATGTCCTTAACATCAATCAAATAAGGGCTAGTGGTTAGTTTTGTGAAAATCGCTGGTTCTCCTAATTTAAAGCATTCTTCGGCTATGTCACGGTAACTCTTGGCTCTCTTCCAATTCTTGACAAAGATCAAATCGCTTAGTTTACTTTCAAATTCTTGTTTGGATACACGCAAACCCGTCACGGCTTCACATCCTTCCTCGCTAATGCCACAAGTTTATCCATTCTTTCTTGCCAAAAATCGTTAATGATTCTCTCTAATTCATGCAAAGCAACAATCGAATTATCCGCTTCATTCAAACTAGCTTCAACATGAACGTCCATAGTCTGATAGTTACCCAAGTTGAATTTTCTTGTAATCGCAATCACCTGTGGTTTCATGGTTTCTCCTCCAGCAACTTCAAGACCATTTCAAAGCTTCCTTAATTTCCATCAGTTTCTCTTCAACCATCCGTTCCGACTTGCCCTTCACATCAACCGCCAAAATCAAGTCGCACGGCTTCACCTTCCGAAGCAAACCCCGCAATTCCTCATCGCGGTCACGCCTGCCAACGTGAACTTCACCATCAATATACCCTCGCACAATTTTGCCATTCACGGTTTCCGCGTTCCAGTCCGGCATAGTTGTCACCTGATGCACCACAATAGTTTCGTCTGTCCAAACCCTTTTGAAACCAAACTCGGCAGCATGTTTCCGAATAGCTTCAACAATCAGGTTTTCCATTTCGCTTTTGCCTACTTTCATGTGTGCTTGTTTTTCAGCGTAAGAATCAAAGTCGCGTGGCTTCAACTCGCCTTTAGGCTCAGGCAGCTTCGGCTTCCTTTCCAAAGTTCTGAAATAGCCGTCATAGCTTTCAGGATTCAGTTTTGCACGATCAAAACAAGTCGGGCAAAGGTTGTGGTTATGCCATACTGTAGGTTCACTTGACGCTACATGACAGCGTTCACACTCAACCATATCTTGAATCTTAACAATGTGCGGTGTTAGTTCCGCAGAAACTTTTCCAGCTTCAACCTTTTCAGGTTGTTTGTATTCTTGTGGCATCAATTGCCTAACATATCTCTCAGAAAAAGGAACAACCTTACAGAGTTCAGTAGTGATGGTTTCTTTTGGAATTCCGCTTTTTTCAAATTCCTCAGCTAACTCAACAAGCATGGCTTTGGTTTCTTCTTGTGGAATTCGCCGTCTATGATGAGCGTGAACACGAATCAGAATCTCCTCACTTCGACTTTTTGTTTGGATAGTTTTGCGGTGATGTTTCGGGTTAGAAGCAGCGCGGGTATTGCCGTCTAGAATTTTCCCATCTTGGTTTTCAAGAATAGGATAGAGTTCGCCGACAAGCTTGATGCTTTTCTCTAAGGATTCCTTATTGACTTCTTCACTCATGGGTATTTCTCCTTTCCAACAAGTTTGTTTACGGCTTCACGGTTCAAAATCTCCTGTCCACTTGAAGCTTCAGCAAAGTTTGAGCAACTACACGTTGGCGAACATGGACAGAAACCGTTTGTCTCCAAGCTTTCACGGTGGCCTTGTAAGTACTTACAGCTTAGACAAATCGGCGTGTCACTGTAATGCTGCCACATCCATTTCAGTCTGTATTGGTTTTCACTGAGCAAAACAAGTTCCTTAGCCATGTTGCTTAGCCTCCTTTGCCAAACTGATTGACATACACCATGCGAACATTGTAACGGCGACACCGAAACAGATTCCCGAACCTAAGAAAAGATGCTCAATATTCTCAGAGCCTTTGTACCATGACTGACTTGCTGACATATCGCCATAGCAACTTGCAATGTAAGCACCATAGTCTCCAAATGCTTGATGCCCAAGATTTCTGATAGCAAAACCTAACCATGCTAGACCCGCAATTGAGCATACCAAGACAAGGGCAATCAAGAAACTCAAACGCCTAGCCAAACTCTAAGCCTCCATTTTCCACACGCTAGGCCAATCCCAGACCCAGAAAACCCAACTATGTAACCTGGAAATTTTGTACGTTTCACCTTTAACGTAAGGTGCATCTAAGTTGGAAGAGAAATAGACATAGAAGTTATAATGAACGTTGCGAATGATAGAAGTGTTTTCAACGAATAAAGGAGGATTGCTCGAAGTATAGATTTCTCCATCAGCAAAAACTATTGTCTTTCCATCTATGATGTTTTCCAGAACACCAATATGGGCAACTTCTACATTTCGCACTGTAAAGAAAGTCCAAGCTCCCATGCCCAATAGGATAAAACAGAGAATGATTGTTATAGGCCAAAAAAATGTAATGGGTTCTGGTTCTTTCTTTTCATCACTCATTCATCAACCCTCCATTCTTAGCCATTGACACACACGATTCGCATCAATGCACTGCCTCGGCTTCACACACGGTTTAGGCTTACAACAATAGAATCTGGGTTGAATACGCTCAACAGACTGCAAAAACTACTCCTCCCTTTCAAAAATGAGCAATCCTTCAGATGTTGCTTTCATCTCAACATTGTCGTAGTCACTCAGTATTTTGTCAATTTCCTGTAGCTCTCTATGAGAAACGCTAGGCGTAACGAGAATGTCAAATTCTCGCGTGTAAGTCTTGGAACTTTTAGGGTTATGAACGAATCTGGATGCTGTTCTAACCTCAAAATCGTCTATTTCAGCTTTAACCATTAATTTGTTGACTATTTCAAGAGTTTCTTTCAACAACATATTTCTAGGCCTCCTTGACTGGCTGCTTTCTGTTCCGCGTCACAATCAACTCGATTTCTTCAAGGTTCAACTGGAGCTTACGCCTAGAATCCCTAGCCATGAGTTTTCAACTCCTTCTTTTCCTCTAACCATTCGCTAGGTTTTTTCCAATATCTTGCCCGTTCAGAATCTTTTATTGCTTCACAATGAATCCATGACTCTGTATCACAAACAAATTCTGCTTGATCTTCATCTACCTTAAGAGTGCAAGTTTTTATGTGTGGACATTGGTCTGGTTTTTTAGCCAACGCTACTTAGCCTCCTTTATCCAGACCGTTAGGGGTAACTGTTCTGCAAGGCGTTTCCAATCTCGCGTTGATTCGTCAACTCTTGAACGTGGTAAATGAGTTACTGAAGCCCCATCAATGTCTTCTCCACTATCAACGTAAATGACGACTTCCATGTAGTTCGCATAGAATGGAGCATAGTAAGCTAAGAATCGGGGTTTGTCTGTTCTGACTAATTGGAGTTTTTCGATTGGTTTGCTTCCTTGAATAGAGAGGTTAATCTTTGCACAAAATTGTTGTAGCCACTCTTCAGCACCAGCAACCTTTTCTATAAGCAACTTCTTCGCTGGAACTCTACCCCAAATAGTCATTACGCCCCGTCTTACGGATTCGCGTTGGAGTAAAGTAAGGTCTAAACCACCGTGCTCTTGCGGTTCCGCAATTGTTTGCCGTATTCTAAAGGCGTTGTCAACTAAGCCTCGCCAATGAGCATAATACAAAGGCATAGGCGCGGTGCTTACGCGCACATCTTTAAAGAGGGGAACTTGCACTGAAACGTCGTTGATTTTGCTCATGTCCAACACCTTCCTTTACAATGAGTAGCGAAAAGAGGACATAGCGCACATTTGCAGAGACTATAATCAGGATTGATTGGATTTGGAAGGATAGTCGGTTTGACTTCTGTTTTCAAGGGAGGCAAAAGACCAGCTTTGCCATGAGAAACTCTAGCTTTCACAAACTTGAAATCGCTTTTCTTCTCAAGATGCTTCCTAGCAGTCTCTTTGTTAAGTGGTTTGGAAGGCTTCTTTTGCATACGTTGGATTTTGGCAAGTTGCTTCTGTTCTTCACGCTTTTCCTCATAGGCATCAAGAACCTTCTTTGACAATTCGTTCTTTGGAATAGTTACCGTTTCAATGCCTAGAACCTTATCCGCGAGTATATTGAGATCAGCATTAGGGTTTTCATCATAAAGCTTTGTGAATCGCCGTAAAACTTCTTTATGGCTACTGATTCCACGATTGATTATGATCTTAGCAAGTTTGTTCTGAACAGAATGAGGATACTTGATAAGTTGATGAATATGTTCGTTAGTCAATTGCTTCGACGCCGAAGCATCTCTTAGCTTTGGCGAAATTTTCTTTGATGATCTAACCCAATGGTATAAAACAGTGTCATAATTCGCTTCTATTGCATTAGCCACGTCTTTCAATGTTTCAAACTTATCGTAGTTAACCCATAATGCTAATACTGCGTCTCCTTTCTCTGCATCCGACAAGTCTTCTCTCTGTGTATTCTCAATTAGCCTAAGTTCCATCGCTGTCAAATCGTCAACATTCTTAACATCAGCTTCAATCTGTGAAAGACCGACAAGCACACAGGCCCTAAGTCTCCGTTCTCCAACAACAAGTTCATATCCTGAACCTCTCGGCCTAACAATGACGGACTGTAATTGTCCATGTTCCTTGATGCTTTCGCCAAGCCTTCGCAAGCCTTCTTCATCAAAACTCTGACGAGGATTATCCTTAGAAACAACAATCTTCTCAATTGGGATTTTCAACTTGTTTCGCCCCTCAAAATCTTTCTACAATCTTGAACCTCACGCAAGATGCGCTCAAGCAAAATCTTCATTCGAGGCTTATTCATGCAGAAGGCTCCTTATTCTCCAGCAATTTCCGTAAAGCCCAATCCACAAGGCCCGTGTAGGTCATGCGTTTAGTTTCTGGAAAGCGATTGCGAACTTGGTCGAGAAGTTTTTTTTCCATCCAGAGTCTTGTTGTGTTGGTGTTTGCCATAAAGTCGTACCACGCTTGTACCTTCATTGTACCTGTTTTGTTTATAAGATTTGTGGTACAGAAAAATTGACTAGATTCACAAACTAGACTGATAATAGAGATAAAAATTAAAGGGGCTTTTCCATAAAGCATAAAAGGGTAAATATGTACAAAAGATGTACCGAGAGAGATAGAGACCATTATGGGACGTAAGGGAAAATCAACAGTTCAGGGAACATCAGTCAACTCATTCATAAACAAGTTGATAGACAAGTATATTGAACAGAACAAACGCTTATTCAGACTGAAACAAATCAAGCTTTCAAGGGCTAAAGTTGTTGAAGTGGCGTTTCTCGCTTACTTGGATGGGAAAGGTGTTCTCGAACAATACTTGAAAGAGCTTGACTATTCAGACGGGGAAGTAAAAAGCATAAAAGAGCATCTAAAATCGGTATCTGGGCTTTCTCAGACAAAGCATGAGCCAAAGGGGTAAACTCTATTTCTACCAAGACTTGATGTACCCTTCTTCCCATAAGGAATCACTCTCGGTAAACTAGATATTGAACCTTCGAATTGCATATAAGTCTTTCACAAAACTGACTAAAATAACATATAGAGAGGTGAGTTAAAATGAAACGGATCACCGGTTTGCTCGCTATCACCACGACCATAGTTCTTCTTGTTGTAACCTATAGAAACATCAATACAATATTAACAGTATACGGTCCTGAATATCTTCTTGGAAACATAATCGGCTATTTCTTGATGATTCTTGTCATCTATTGGATACTGGAGAAGGTATATCTGAAGATTAAGCAACCAAGGAAATAGAAGTTTCTAACCCCTTTTCTTTTTCGCAGGGATTCAAGCAACTTACAAAGCATTTAAAAGTCGCTTCATGTTATCTGACATTATGGTTCGCCTTTCATATGCCCGAGCTTTCTACTACATATTCATAGTCTGCTATACACACATCAAGTTGGTATATCTCAAGGCTCATTTAGCTGTAAGTCGTAGTGAAGAAACTAAGAGAGCAATTCGGCAACGAATAGAGCAAATCGGCATGACTGCTGGAAGATTCTAACTTTTCTTTTTCAGGGTTTCAAGCCATTTTTTGAATTCGCCGTAGACTTCTGGTTCAGTCAACAAGTCCATGAGCCGTTGCTGATCCTTAAGCTTGGCTTGGAAAATTGGATCTTTAAACCTGTTCAAGATCACCATGTCCTCTTGACTCAAGTTTCTTTCACTGGTTCTTCCACTGTAAATGTTAAGGTAAGGTTCAAGCTTCCCGTATTCCTTTTCAACAACGTCTTCATGAAGTTCAGGTGTACGATCATAGATGCCCCCGACACTTTCTATACCGCTTAAATGCCCCATCATAAACTCAACGTAATCCTGGCTTATCCCGCGTTCAGGAGGACTAGATTCTGTCTTGAAGAGTTTACGAAACATGTGGCTTGTCAAACTGAAAGGTCCATCCCCCAATTTCTTGGCACGTACAATCCTGTTGAAGGCCACAGAAAACTTGTTCACATCCAAGGATTGCCCGTTTCTCATGATGAAAAGAACGCTGCTTTTCTTTTGAATTTTATCAAGCCACTGCTGCCGTACAGCAAGCCATTTCTTGAGTTCTTGAATTCCATCTTGCCCTATAAACGTGAAATAGGTGAAGCTGTTCCCCTTCCTATCTGAGAAGTCAAAGCGTATTCGACTTTGCCCATTCTTTAAACAACCCATGATGTAGTCGAACATGAAGTTAATCCTGTTCAACACCGCATCAACGCTTTGACCAGACTGCAACATTAGCATACAGACTGTTCGCTCACGCTGATTCAACTGGCCCAGAACCTTAAGAGCGATTTGAACGCTCATCTGCTTCGGACTATACTTCCGTTTTCGACACTTGCCATACATGCCGTTACTCATGGCCAAAGGAACATTGTTGTAATCAAAAAACTGTTTAACCATGATGAACATGTTTCGCTTGTAAACATCGCACTTGTCTTTCCAAACAGGATTATCCCTACAAAACTTCAACACAAGCCTACAAGCCCAACGCCGAGCCTCAATATCCTCACTCTTACTCTTCTGCAAATGAACATTCAACAACTCAGTCGGAGTCAAACGGATATTTTCAGACTGGCGTAGCCAATTAAAAAACAGACACAACGCACGCGCATGATCCTTCCACGTTCTATCTCGACCCCGATACTTCCCCATGAACTCTTTCACTAAACCATCAGCCTCAACAAACTTTTGAACCATCTCAAAATCAGCACCAAACCTAAGCCTAGTCTTACCCCACACATTAAACCCCAAACAAAGAAAAAATGATAAAACTATATAACATTTGGGTCAATCATACTTTTTGAGTTTTAAGGGTTTGAATGGGTAGGTTTATCGTTTTGTGGGATTGTTAGTTGTTATTCCTTTTGATTATCATTTGAGAAAGCACAACACCCTGAAAAACCGTTAGCACTTGAACAGTATTTAATGTTATTGCGCTGAAACAATGGTCTAAACCAGACTTGCCAGACTTGTTTTGAAGGAACTGAGTAGATTTGATGTTGAGGTTTTACACAGACTTGTACTAAAGACTTATAGGCGACTATGCTATTATACTACTTGAGAAATGAAAAATGCAAGAATCAAAGACATGGTTTGAAGTCGACAAGGATGGATTCAAAGAACTACAGTTAGGCAAATCCAAAGCGTACATACTACGAGAACTCATACAGAATGCTTGGGATGAGAACATTACGAAGTGTTCTGTCAAGACAAGGTTTGATTCCGACCATTACATCGCTAGAATAAGCGTGGAAGATGACGCTCCTGAAGGTTTCAAAGACTTGAGAGACAGCTTCACACTTTTTCGACATACAGACAAAAGACAAGACGCGACAAAGAGAGGACGATTCAACATAGGAGAGAAACAGGTCATCGCACTCTCTGAATCAGCCGTCATCAGAACCACAAAAGGAACTATCATCTTTGACCAGAATGGAAGGCATACGGTAGAAGCCAAATCTCCGCAAGGAAGCATCGTGACAGTCCATGTTCCCATGTTCTACAGAGACTATGAGGAAATGTTGATGTCATTAGAGTTCTATCTCACGCCGAAAGGAATCATAACGCTTGTCAACGGAACGCGTTTGGACTACAGAGAACCATACAAAACGTTCACTGCTAACTTGCAGACAGAAGTAGAAGAGAAGGGAGTTCTAAAGAAGACCGTTCGAAACACATCGGTTCATGTTCATAAAGTAGCTAATGGTCAGTTGAGATTCCTCTTTGAAATGGGCATTCCCATAACAAGCATTGACTGCCAATTCAGCATAGATATTCAGCAGAAGATTCCCTTAAACATAGATCGAGAAACAGTTTCACAAGCATTCTTGAAAGATGTTTTCGCGGAAGTTCTCAATGCAACATATCAGGATGTCACTCCAGAGTCAAGTTCCCAGCTATGGATACGAGAAGGAACAAGTGACGAGAGAATAAAGACTGAAGCAGTAAAGACAGTGATCGAGAAGAGGTACGGAGACAAAGTTGTGGTAGCAAATCCATTGGACAGAAACTCGATAGATGAAGCGATCTCTCATGGCTATCATGTAATCTACGGTTCAGAGATGAGCAAAGATGAATGGTCGAATATTAAAAAGGATGACTTGCTAACATCTTCTTCAGAGATGTTTGGTTCTACGTTGGCAACTGCTAAGATCATAGATCATTTGACACTAGGCCAAATAGAACTGAAAGCGTTTACACAGAAAATCGCCAAAAGACTACTAGACATAGAGCTGAATGTGACATTCGTAGAATCAGATGCTACGCAACAAGCTTCGTATGGCAATGGAACTCTGACATTCAATATCTCTAGGATTCCGCAAAGATTTTTTGAAGACCATTTACAAGCACTATCTCTGATACTGCATGAACTAGGGCATTACTATGGAAATCACACGGAACATAGCTACCATGAAGCATTAACCGACATGGCACAACGATTGGTGATAATAGCATTGACAGAATCTACATTCTTCAAGGAGGATTAAAATTTGCCTAAGTTTACGTTCACGATTTCAGACGAGAATGAAGAGTGGTTGCGATCTCAGAACCGCAAGAAAGGGGACATGAGCCGAATCATCAATACCGCACTAGAACATTGTAAGAGGGAAAAGAAATGACAGAACTTGAATTGTCTTTTCAGATTGTATCGTGTTTGCTTGTCGCTTGTGCTAGCTATATAGGCTACCAACTTGGTTCAAGAAGGAAAAAGGAGAAATCTTGGACGACATACTCACCAGAATCCTAGACCAAATAGAAAAGGTTGAAAAATAATGGGTAATCCATACCACAGAATCTTTGTGCTTGATGAAGAAATATCAGATGCCACAACAAATCAAGAACTTGTTAGGATTCGAGACTATGTAGTTGGAAACCACAAGTTCTCACTCACCACAAAGAAGTTGCTTACGCATCTAATCACTATTAAAGGGAATGAATTGAGCGGTTCTGTAAAGTCCTTGTCGGATGCGAGCCCATGTAAAAAATCGTCGGAAAAGCTTTTCTTGCAAGATTTACTGTTTTCTATCTACTCCTTTTGTGCACTTGTACAAACCTTAGAATTAGCATAACAGAAAAACAGGATAAGCCTAGACTTAGGCTTCCTATAAGTAAGTAACCCCACCATTCAGGCAATGGTATAATTATACCATATATGGACAATATAGCCAAAATGAAAGACAAAACAGAGAGCAAATAACAAATGATAGTTAGATAACCCAAGACCAAGACACTTCTTGATTTGGCGATTTTCGCTATATTAATAACAGCAGGGACTGGGAATAGAATTCCTCCAATTATGATCATCACAAGAACTGGAAGGAGGGCTTTGGCTATGGAAAGCACCGACACAAATTCGGCGACTACGAGAAATAGAAAGGCTATCCCTGAACCAGTACATATGTAAGAGATAAGCGCATATTGTACCAAAGCTAAGCTTTTCGCATTTTTTCCGAATGCAAGAAATATTCTCAAAACCAGAGAGCATGAAAAAGCAAACAAGAACATAAGCGAGGCAGCGATAGCGTATGTTTGTGCGAGAGCAAGTGATTCCTTTGCAAATGAGGTTATGAAAGCAGCTATTGTCATCGACAAGGAGCTTAGAACCCCTAGCGGATAGACGCTTTTTATGGCTTTGAGAAATTGAGAATGAAAATCAAGCATAACACGGTACACTGACATTTTCTTCTCATCTGCTGTATTCTTCTCGTCGCCGACCAATTCTTTTCCCTTGAAGTTAACCTCTTTGTGTTAAATAGGCTTTCTACATTTGGTTCTGGTTAACTTGATAGGAGATTGTTCAGCGTTTTAAGAGTCGAGTGATATCACTTAAAACGAGCCCTATATGCATTCAAGGATTTTTCTTTTGGGGTTCCGATTTGCCCTATCAACGGAAACATACGAAATATCAGAAGAGACAAGCTAGGCGAAGAGTGAGAGGAGTTCGCCACTAGAAAGGCAACTTTCCTTTTCTTGTGTCAGGGAGAGTCAATCGTGGAAAAGCCTTTATGCGAACCTCAAGAAACGTGGCTTGAGGATTGGAGGCTAGTGACTTTCAAGAACGGTTTCATCATAGGCATGTTCTCCGCACTCATTCTTCAACTAGGGATAATCAAGGTCACAACAGCAATGCAGAATTTCATACTTGTTATTCTGCTTCTAGCTGGCATTGTGGTTTCGATTAATCAGGCCTTCAGAAGAAAAGCACTAATCAGTCCGTCGTGGGATGGTTTCATTTCAGGGTTCGGAACCTTGATAGGCATAATAAACTTGATACTTCCACAATTGTCAATTCTATGATGTTTCACGGCAAGCATTTTGAATCAGAGTAACCCACTTGTTTTTTCCTTCTATTTTGATACCGCACGCTTCTGCAGGGGTTTTGCCGTCTAGCCCTTCGTGCGGTCTAATGTAGTTGTGAAAGATTTGATAGCCCTTGAGAATAGGTGTATCACTTTTCTTTAGTCCTCTCATGGTTTTTTCTCTGTCTCTGATTTCTCCGTTGAATCTTTCCATTTTGTTGTTGTTTCTGTCACCTTTCAAGGTTACGTGTCTTATGTGCTGGGTTCTGGGATAAGCGAGGGTTCGCCATTCCTTTTTGTAAGCATCATGATAAGTTGGCAATCCGTCGGTTATTAATGTCATAGGCTTTTTGCCCATAAGTCGTTCTCCCATCTGGAACAGTTTTCTAGCATCCTGCTTGTGTTTTGTTTCTGCAACTTCTTGAGCAATCCAGAACCTTGTTTCATCATCCATTAAAGCGAAAAGATACTTCATGTCGCCTTTTACTTTGACAAAAAGCTCATCGGCTCTCCAAACATCGCTAACATTAGGTCGTATCCTTTCAACGTAGTCTTTCATCAGCTTGACATATTTTCTTATCCAATTGTAGACTGTTTGATGTGAAACTTCAACGCCCAGAAGCCTTAGAGACTTCATGGTATTTCTTAGTGATTCTCCACTGAAATACAATTGCATAGCTGATGTTATGGCTTGAGGGTTATGTTTCATCCTTTCAAAACCTATGTTAAATGTGAAGTAATGTAAACAAACCTTGCAGTAGAAGATTTGAATTTCTCCATGCTTGTTGTGTCTCACTCCATCTTTCACGATGTTTGAAGAGCCACAGAATATACACTCTGTCAGGTTCTCAATGGGTTCTATTCTTCTAACTGCAACTTCTGCCTTGAACGAAACGGAAAACTCTACTGCATAGATGTGCTTGCACTTGACACGGCGATAAATCTGATCAGGACACTCGCAAAACCATTCACCTGAGACCTTGGAGACTCTGTATTGTTTGTTGTTGGACTGTGATTTGACAACATACACATCCGCGTCAATTCTTCTGATTTGGTTGTTCATCTTTGCGATTGCTTCGCCCTTTTCCATGCGAGCGTTGTTGGGGTTCTCCATCACTATCGCCACATATCTCTATATCTCTTTACCTATTTAACCCTTTCTCTATATGGAGAAAGCCTTATATCGCTCTATCTCTCTATCTACGCATAGTGGTAAAAATGGGAAAAATGAACATCGTGTTAGATGACGAATTAGAAGAAAAGTTCAGAAAGGTCGTCTTTGAAAGAAAAGGAATGAAGAAGGGTAACATAAGCGAAGCATTACAGGAAGCTATCCAGCAATGGATGGAATTTTATCATCCCGAAAAACAGGAGAGTAAATGCAATGCAAGATCAAAACGACAGTGAACCCAAAGAACAAAACAGCGTTGATGCTTCAACCGAAGAGTCAAAGTCAATATTCTCAGAGACCGAAGTTCGAGAGACAGTTAAAGGATTTGTTTCAGCATGGTTGAAAGGCGAGGTCAAAATACATTTTATAACGATTGAGGAATTGAAAAATGTTGGAAAAATGACTAGCAAAAATATTGGTGAGCAAGAAGCATTAGATAGAGCATTGAGTGTCAAGAAAGAATTTACAGAACGAATAATGATATGCTCCAATGCTAAGAAAGCTACCTTGGAAGAGCAACGAAAGGCTGTGTCTCTTTTGTTTGAAGACATCTTGCTATATCGTTGTGGCGGTAGGATAGAAGGACAATTTGCTAAAACCAGCATGAATGAGAGACTTGACAAGATTGAGCAAGGATTGAAGGTCACCAACGACCTAGTTCAGCAACTTATAGATTTGCACCGACAGGAGCTTGGACTGTGAGTATTTGCCCTAAATGTCAATCTTCTATGTGTGAGTATTTTAGAGAAGGTTGGACGGAAAGAATTTGCTGGCATTGCGGACACTATGAATCAGATTCTCCAGCATATAGAGACAATCCTGAAATGTTTGAAGGTATGATAAGAGATGAACCTTCGTACTTTATCGAAACATTTCTGGGATTAAGACCATCCGACGAGTTTTTACAGCGTGACAAAAACCGTAGAAACCGACGAGGACTTTACAGAACC
>Ga0315296_10000283_pt1 | contig 46461 bp, 37 predicted proteins | sample YL17G14_18_MG_FD_203921 | JGI IMG/M metagenome (GOLD analysis project Ga0315296, IMG submission 203921) | Sediment microbial communities from Yellowstone Lake, YNP, Wyoming, USA - YL17G14_18 | ecosystem: Environmental > Aquatic > Freshwater > Lake > Sediment | place: USA: Wyoming | collected... | reverse complement strand
TCCGATCTTAAAGGCTCCATCACCTTTCGTGCGACCTCCTCGGCATCTTCGCCGGGAGGGTAGCAGCACTGGATTTCGGCCTCAGCGACCACCGGCCTCAGCCCGTCCGCGGCGGATGCATCCAGCCTCGAAATGCCCCATTCGGTCTTCAGGGCAGCCTTGAGCAAAGCCCTGAGGCCGGGATCGACCGATTGCTCGGCTTCGAGCGCAGCAAGGGCCTTCGGCGCGGTCGACGGCGCGTTCAGCCCCTCGAGAAGCTCTCGAATGCCGCTGTCCGCGACCGTCGACGCGATCGAGTCCACCAGCGCGCTCGATGCATCGGACGGCCGAGCCGGAAACTCGAGCTTCTCCAGCAGGCCGAGCGCCCTTACGAGCCTCTCGACCGGATCTCTCCCGACCGTCACCCCGATTCGACCGCCTCCGCCCTCGGATCGGATTCTCAGGATCACCGCGCCCTTCTCGGCGCATGCAAGCATCGAGCACGGAGTTCCATCCCGCCCGATCCAGCTCAACGCGCCCCAGCCGAGCGCGATTTCGCTGCTGATGTGCTCCAGGTGGTTCTCCGCGAGGGTGCGAAGCCCCGCGCCTTTGCCGCCCGTGCCCTCGCTCGTGCCCGCGAACCTCACCGTGCGCCTGAGCGGCATCCCGCTCCTGGCGAGCAGGATCAGCGCCATGGCCTGCGCGACCGCGAGGTGCGTTCCGAGAAGTGCTCCGGGCCCGATCAGCCTGCGGCCGATCCCCAGTGTCGAGATGTCCCAGTCGTGAATAAGGCGCGGAGCGCTGTCAAGGTGACTCAGCAGCAGAAGCGGCTCTTCCGCGCCGGTTCCCGGCACATGCGCGACCAGGTTCGGCCGCGCGCCGGAAAGATCCGTCCCCCCGCCGGAGCGACCGGGAAGCAGGAATGCCGGGATTCCCTCGCGTTCGAATACTTCGAGGAGGTACCTTGCGGCGGGAAGCTCCCAGGCAGGCGGGATTGAGGTGCCCAGCGCGAGCACGTGGCTCAGATGGTCCGCGGCCTCACGCGAGACATCGGTCCACAAGATTCCATGCGATGTAGTCACACCGATGCAATGCGCCCCAGGGGAACGATCCGCCCACCCTCACGCGGCGCAACTGCATTTTAAGCGTCATCGGGTGAAAAGAGCAAGTGCTCCGAGCGGCACGCGCGCGATTCAGCGCCTGCCCGACGAGAGGCTCCATTCCTCGCCCTCGAACGGGCCCATCAGGGTGACCTTCGGGCGGTCGCCTGCGACCATGGTCACCTCGAAGATCTGGGTGCCGTCCTGCTCGCCGACAATCCTGAACTCGCTCCGACCTGTTCTGACTTTCGTGTTGTTCCTCTCATCCAGGGAAACCATTACGTTGTAGGCGAATCTGCCCACATCGTCCGCCGTCGTGAGATTCTTCGTCACGCAGCGATACACTCCCGATTCCACCAGACTGAAACTCACTATGTTGTCCCTGAACAGGTTGCCCGTCTTCAGGTTCTCCTCGACGACATGGCCCAGGTCCCTGTCCTTCGCCGCCTGCGGGTCCAGCATTCCCGCGCAGCCGACCCGCAGCGTGCAGAGAACGGCGAGCAACGCTGTGATGGTTATGCGACCAAGCATCGGTGATTTCATCTTCTCGTCTCCTTCTCCTCTATTTCATGAACACGTTTTCCTCTTCCGGGTTCATCGCCCGAAAAAGCCTCCGCTCGACCGGACGGATCCCGGCCTACTCGTCTTCCTCCACATCGAGTATGCACAGGTCGCCCTCCGCGAATCCCGAGCCGCTCGAAATCTCCGCCTTGCAACTTGTCAGCTCGACCTGGGTCACGACGACCCGGCCGATGAGAGCGCGCTCCTCCCATACCACTTCTCCCGCCGCGTTCGTGACGCCTGTGACCCGATAGACCTCGAACTCCATACCTTCCGCGATGCCCGCGTTCGCCCCGATCTCCAGTATTACGAAATCAGGGGTGGCCGCGAGTATCGGCGCCTGGATCGGGAAAAGCTCGAGTATCTGGGCCATCAGGCTATCGACCGCCTTGAGGGTCGCGTGCCCGATCATGCTGTCCATGAACTCATCGGAGTCGTAGCTGATATCCCCGACCCAGTTTCCCCAGTCGCCTCCGCTGATGGAGAATCCTGATTCGGATTCCTTGCCCTCGGCAGTTGCTGCGAGCACGGTCGTCCCGGTGGTTGCGTCGATCAGGGAGAAATCCAGACGCACCACCGCCTTTTCCTCGGACAGGTCGAGTCCGCCGAATCCGCCCAGGCCGCCGAGGAATCCGCCGGCGCTCGTCTCCTCGTAGCCGAAATTCGTCACGCGACCTGAGAGGATGTACTCGACTCCGAGGACATGCCCCATCTCGACCGCGGTATCAGACTCGATGTAGCCGGACTGCCCGAGGTCGATCTCCTCGACAATCAGATCGAGGTTCTCGCCGCGCTGGATGACATCGAACCTTCCCGACTGCGCCAGGTGGGTGATGATAATGCTGGTCAGGCCATTGCCGATGGTCGAATTGTAGTAGTTCGGGGGATTCTCGAACGTATGCACCGCGACGCGGGGACGCCCCGCCGAGTCCACGGGCGCGCCCGACGACTCTTCGCCGGTCGTGGTTGTCGTAGCGGTTGTAGTGCTGTCGGCGCTGCTCACGGTCGTCTCGTTCGTGTTATTCGTCCCGGTGCTGTCGTCCTGCGCCGGCGACAGGCCGCTCAACCCGATGACCAGGAGCAGTCCTGTCGTGGCGATTGATGCGATTCTGAGGATTGTCATGTGGGTTCTCCCTTGGTTTCGCTCCGCGGTGTTCTCTGCCGGCCCTTTTCTCAACGGGCACAGACACGCCGGACTCCGTCCGGCTCAGTCTGTGCCCGGCACCCTGTACGGCCCGGGCAGGAGCGCACTGGAAGCGTACAAAAGCCTTGTGCAGGGTGTCAAGCTTTGCCTCCTACCGGATGTCTCAACGGCCCCGTTCCAACGCACTTCATTTCCCCAGCCTCGTGACGCGGGGCCAGTCCTTGTACAGGAACAGCATCTCGCCGTCGCGTGTGCCCCACATGGGGATGTAGTAGCTGTCCACTCCCAGTTTGTCGGTGGATGTATCCACATCCAGCCAGATATGCTCGTCCCGAATCCAGACCTGGCTCCAGACATGCCCCCCCACCCCGTAGATCCAGCCGTCGACCTGCCTCGCGGGCAGGCCCGCGGCACGGGCGAGCGTGATGAACACGTCCGACTGGTCCCAGCAACGGCCGTACCCCTGCTCCAGCACCTGCTCCACACCAAATCGGCTCCCCACCGGCCCGTCGGAGTACCTGATATTCTCCCGCACCCAACCTGCAATCGCCGACACCATTGCCATGGCGCCGTCACCCTCCATTTCCATCAGCGCCTCGCGAAGCGCGGAGCGGACTCTCTCGCTCCCGACCGGCCAGAACCGAGTTTCCTCGATGTACGGGCCCAGCTCCCCGGGACCGACATCGATCGGCCCGCCGACATGCGCGGTCATTGTCACCTGGACCACGCCGAGAGCGTCCTGCGCGCCCACTGTGACTTGAGTGATCGAGTCGTCCACTCGCACGATCTCGCCCTCGGGGCTCCACTCTATGCGCGTTCTGTTCCGATTCGTGAACAGCGGAAGCAGGCCTCCGAATCTCAGGCTGGGATCCGCCTCCAGAAGCTCCTCGCGGGTTGCGCCGTCCGACGCGAGAAGCGAGCAGTCATTGAGCATCATGTAGTCAGCCTGCGAGACCGGGATCGCGCTGAAGCGCACCTGGTATCGATACGGTTCAGAAGGGGACGGCGGCGGCACATTGACGAGCCTCCAGACCGTCTCGGCGAATCTCACCTCGCCCGTCACCACCTCGATGACCGTGTCGCCGAGAACATACAGCCCGTCATCACTCCCCTTGAACCAGGCGAGCTTGTTCATTGCCTGGAGAGCGGTCGTTCCCGCCGAGGGTTTGAGGAAATTCACCCGGACCGACTCTCCCTCGATCAGGACCTCCTGGTTGATCAGGGCTTCTATCTCGATACCGAGGCTTGAGGAGATCCTCTCGAGGTCGGCGCCAACAATCACCTCGTCACGCATGACCAGCGCCTCTCCATACGCGCTGTGCGGTGTAAGCTTGACCGCCTGAAGGGGCGCGAGGTCCAGCGTAGCGCGCACCGCCTCCGAGGCGTACGGATCGCTGCTGATTAGCTCGTACACTCTGTCCCGTCCAAGCAGGACCGCGTTTACCCGGCCGACCTGAGAGAGCAAGGCGTTGTACAGGCCGATCAACTGGATGGCGTTCATCGGAACAAGATAATTGACTTGAACCCGAGCGCCGTTGACCGAATAGAACGAATTGCCTCCCGACAAGATTCCGACGTCGAGATTCGCGCCTATCGTCTCGAGATTGCTGCCGCCCAGCTCAGTTTCCGAGTAGAGCTCAGGTGTTGGGTATGTCAGCGGCGCCGCCTGGCGCGCTGTCTCTTCCGGGACAGCGGCCTCTGTCGACAGCACAGGCCGCGGACCCTCGCCGGTCTCTCCGCCTTTTGCGCATCCCGCGGTGGGGATCTGCATGCTGAGAAGCAGCAGAGCTGCAAGAATCGGGATTATGTGGAGTCTCGGCAACCTGGCACCTCGTCAAACACAAATGGAATTCCGCCACAAGCTACGCTTCGCTCCGCTTGTGACGGCCACCCTGAATCTATCAATCGTCCCGGCAAGTATAACCCGGAACGAGCCTAAGAAGCTCCAACAGATAGAGCGGGTGCCGACGACAAGCGGAGTTTACGTAGCTTGTCGTCGCTGCTCAATGAAACCGCCAGAAGCTACGCTTCGCTCCGCTTGTGACGGCCACCCAGGTTGGCGTCGGCTTGGTTCAGACCTTCTTGTTGTTAGGGTTTCCAGGAAAAAAAGAGGAGCCTCGCGGCTCCTCGTGAGTCATCGGTCTGAGATTGTCTCACTCGACATCGAACGTATAGGAGATCTCGGCGTACCAGACGTCGCTGTAGATGTCGTTCGACGAGAACGCCAGGTAGCTGGAGAAGCACCAGTTATCGTCCGTGAGCTCGAAGGGCAGGTCGAATCCCACCGCGGCCATCCAGTCATCGCCGTCGTCTATCTGCGTCCAGTCCCATTTGAGCACAGCGTCACCGGTGGCCGCGTCGAATCCCACGAAAATCGCGCCGTTGTCCTCCTCGAAGGAATAGCCGGCCGTCGCGCGCATCCCGTCGAAATCGTGAGTGTAGGCGATGTACGGGATGATATGGCCGTTCTTGTCCTCGTCGAAGTTGACATTGTCGACTCCGACGGCTATCCCGGTGGTGTCGATCCGGCAGCCGCCGCAGCATCCTTCCTCTTCCGTTTCATCGCAGCCTTCATCACCCTCCGTGCCGCAGCCGCACTCCGTTCCGCCAAGATCGTACCGGAGTTTCACATCGAATACCGGGTCCTGCCGATAGTCCTCGTCCTCGGTGAGCCTCCAGCTCCCCCCGATCTCGATGATGTCCATCAGGCCGTAGCTGAACCCGACATAGTGCCCGTCATCGAACTTGTCGTTCCCCCACTCGCCGGCGAGGTAGAGGATGAGCTCGTTATCGGGGGTGACATCGGCGTTGTATGTGATGTTGGTGGTGGTGGGATAGGCAAGCGCGGGACCTGCCAGGAGCCCCCAAGCGATAACGGCAGCAAGACCAATGATCAAGTTTCGTCTAATCATCGTCGTCTCTCCTTTTCTCCAGGCAGGCCCTAGAATGCCGTGGTCACATCAACCTGGATCTTGTCCCAGTTTTCGGTACTGTTCGACAGCCGCTCGATGTTGTAGTACGTGACGGTGAAGTCGGTATCGCGCATCAGGCGGTAGGCCCAGCTCGCCACCCAGAACTCGGCGTCGCCGCACATCCTGTCGGCGTCGGTCAGCCAGGTCAGAACGGAGTTGGGCTGGATACGTCCCCATTCGCCGCTGATGTTCCAGTCGCCTTCCTCGCTTGGCTTTTCGAAGAGGGTGAGGCGAGTCCACGCCGCCTGCTGCCAGCCCGCCTCGTCCGCAAGCCCGGGAGCGGTACCCTCGAGATTCGTCAGGTAGTTCACCTGCCACAGGAGAGGAATGTTCCCGAGCTCGTAGTCCCACTCGCAGTAGAACTCCAGCGCGCGGTAATCATCCGGCGTCTCGAGCCTCGAAAAATCCCAGTTGCTCTCGAGGCGACCGGACATCATGTCGTTTCTTATGTGCTGCCAGGCGTCGCTGTTGATGTAGTGGTACGTCACGGCAATCTTGTGGCCGTCCACGAACAGATCGTCGTAGCTGACCTGCGCCAGCAGATAGAAGCCCTGTATTGTCGGCACCATCTCGCCAAGGTAGAAATTGAAATCGCCCCAGTTGTAGTGCTGGGCAAGTCCCTCGATCTGCACGTCCGAGTCCCAGACCATCGGAGTGTTGATCCACGGCGGGCTGAACTTGCCTCCCCACATCGTGAATCCGGGATACGCCGCGGGCTGCCACCTCAGGTTGGCCTGCTGGATGGCGAATCCGTCGGTCTCGAAGTAGTCATCGATGGTCTGGTTGGTCGACTGCCTGTTGCCCTCGCCGCCGGTGGCGAACCGGGCGCCGAGCATCAGCTCGTCGGTGATCTCCGAGGTGAAGCCCCATCGAAGAGCGTACCGGGCACGCTGGGTGTCCAGCCCTTCCTCGGGATAGATCCCCTCGAAGCGCAGCCTCGCCCACCCGTACGGATGGAACCGTGAATCCATCGCCGCCACGCGATCGTTGACCTCGTTGATACGGTCGTCAAACCCCCCGACCGTGCCCTCGAGCTCCTCGATCCGCGCCGTGTTGCTCTCGATCAGATCCCGCAACTCGTCCAGCTCGGGCTGGAACTCCTCCATCAGCATGTCAAGAACCGCCTCGACATCGATTGGAGGCGCGCCCGTTTCCTCGATCATGTCGAGGAACTGGTCGTACATCCGGCTGATCACCATCGCGAACTCGTACCGCGTAAGCGTACGGTCCCCGCGGAAGGTCCCGTCCGGATAGCCGATCACCAGACCCTCCTCTTCGAGGTACTTCACCGCATCGTACGCCCAGTGATCCAGCGGGACATCCTCGAAGGTTGCTCGCGATGCGGTCGACCACAGGAATCCTGCAGCCAGGCCGATCAGCAAAAGTACTGCGATTCTCTTGGGCATCATGTTTCCTCCCTGAGTGCTCGTGCCCTAGTGCCCGGTTAATATTCTCTAACCCGGGACAGTAATAGTATCAGACGCGGGAAGCGCTTATGTTGACAGTCTCGGCCCCCGAAGCCGCTCTTAAGAAACGATGCGCCGGGCGGTGCTCCGCACCGCCCCCTCCCGCGATAGCCGGATGCTAGCAAGTATCGGTCATGCAGTCAAGGCATACTGGACCGCAACGCTCTGCGGGGGGAGCGGTGGAGTGGAAACAGAAAGCCGCCCCGGCGACAGGGTCGGGGCGGAAGGCGACACGAAAAGCTCCGCAGTTTCTCAGCGTCGAGCCCTGGGCCTCGGCAGCAGCTTATCCATCTGCGACTGCATTTCCTGCCTGAAAAGCTTGCGGCAGGACTCGAGGCTGGTGAGGCAATGAAGCAGGTTCTTCACGACATCCGGCTGCTTCTTGACTACATAGTAGTAGTTCCACTTGCCTCTGCGATGGTTGTCGACAACACCCATGCGCTTGAGTAGCCCCAGATGGCGACTCACGGTGGGCTGGGGAACCCGAAGGACCTGCTGGATGTCGCGGACGCACGCCTCGCCGAGCTCATTGAGAAGGTACATGATCTTGAGCCGGCTTTCGTCTGCAAGGCCCTTGTAGAGCCTCTCAATGTCTTTGACCGACTGGTAGATGACTTCCATAACGCCTCCATAGAACTATTGATTCATTCGGAGGAGCACTATACCGAATTGGTCACCAAAAAGCAACGAGTTCGCGAAACTTTTCACATCGATTGCATTCGCGATTCGGAAAAAGGAATCGCCATTCAACAGGCCCGTATCGCCTGCAAGGCTGATTCTCAATTGGTCCGCATCCTTACGACCTCCCCGCCTGCAGTCCGGGCCAAACCCGTATGAATACCGGGCTCATGCGCTGTGCGCACGTTGACGGTCGCCACCCCGTCCGGCAGGTAAGCGCATAGCTAGTTGTCGGGACGTAAAGATTTTACGTAAGTTACAATATATCTATTCTCGAATGAAAATTTTCCTTTTTCCGGCCGGGAATTCGCACGTCAAGATGCCCCATTGCCCGCCGTTACGTTGCCCCCTGCGAATCCCGATGCGGGAGGGTCGCATGCAAGCCTTGCAGGCGATACTACTGTAGAGTGAGTTTAGGAGGTCTGTCTCGATGATTGAAGCTGCCATAGCTCTTGGCGCGCTTGCGCTGATTGTAGCTCTTGGAGTCGTCTGGCTGTATCGCAGAGCCGAGTCGGGTGGGCCGCCGCCGTCGTCCAGAATCGCCGACGAGGTGCCCGAAGTCCTCCTTCCCCAGTCCGTCTCGCCGGCCCCGCAACCCAAGGCCGCTCGCAGCGTCAGGGAAGCCGACACCGCCGACTCTCCGGAAGCCAGGAAACACTCGCCGGAAATCAACGTGAACATATCGGCAAACTACCACACGATCGAGGATATCTCGGACGAAACGCTGGAATTGCTTGGCACGCTCAACCAGGCGCTGCCGAAGCTCCCGAACGCCACCCTCGACCTGCTACCGGTCCTCGCCAAGCCCGGTACCGGAGCGAAAGATGTCGCCAAGATCATTGAGAGAGATCAGGCGACCGCCGCGCGCCTGCTGCGCTGGGTCAATTCAAGCTTCTATGGACTCGAGGGCAAGGTGAGCAGCCTCCAGCGAGCCATCACCGTCCTCGGCATGGAGACGGTGCGCTCGGTTGTGCTCGAGGATGCTTTCTCGCGCGGAGTGAAGTTCAAGGGGCTGCCCGGCGTGAGTCCCCATACCATCTGGAGACATGCGGCCGCCTCCAGTGTCGCGGCCAAGCATATCGCCAGGCAGACGAGGGGAGTGGAGCCGGACGTTGCCGCGACCGCAGGGCTCCTCCACGACATCGGCATCCTCCTCATGCTCGTGCTCGAGCGGCAGAACCTGAAAGACATCGTCGAGATCGCCCGGCAGTTCAGGGAACCGCTCATCGAGAACGAGTTCGATTTCCTCGGCTTCAACCACCAGGTCTGGGGCGAGAGCTTTGTCAAGGACTGGAACCTTCCGACGGAGATCGCGGAGGCCATCGGAAGGCACCATTGCCCGATGAAAGAGCCCTTCAGTCCCCTTGCGGCGGTTCTGTGGCTGGCCAACTACATGGTCTCGCGCATGGGTTTCGCCTGCCCGCAGGACCAGGTTCCTTTCGTGCCGGACAACGATCTCGAGGGACTTCTGAAAGAACTCGGACTGAGGATGCCCGTCGAGCGCTACATCACCGAGGGAATGATCCGCGAGATCGTGAACGCGACATCGAGCTGGTCGGCCCGGGAGGTCACTCAGGAGGAAGCCGTCAATCTGGTCGAAGTGGAGCTGGGCGCACGCTGACTTTTCCGACCCAACTCAAATGCGGTGTAGGCGACCGGTGTGGGCGACAAGCTGTCGCCCATACGGCCGACAGGCTGTCGCCCCTCCTAGAGGCGACGAGACGTCACCCATACGGCCGACGGGACGTCGCCCCTCCCAATCGCCGATCAAACGGGACCGGCTCGCCCCATCAACCCGACGGTTCGCCGATCTGCCTGGAGCCCTTGAAGAAATGCTCGAACAGGTCGATCGGAATCGGGAACAGGGTGGTCGAATTCTTCTCCGCCGCGATCTCGACCAGCGTCTGGAGATATCTAAGCTGGACCGTGACCATGTTTTTGCTCATCACGTCTGCGGCCTCGGCCAGTTTCTTGGACGCCTGGAACTCGCCCTCCGCGGCGATGATCTTCGCTCTTCTCTCGCGCTCCGCCTCCGCCTGTTTGGCCATCGCCCGCTTCATCGTCTCGGGCAGCTCGACGTCCTTGATCTCCACCATGCTCACCTTGATGCCCCATGGATCGGTCTGGGCGTCGATTATCCCCTGAAGTGTCTGGTTGATTTTCTCGCGGTTGGCCAGAAGATCGTCCAGCTCGTGTTGGCCGAGCACGCTTCGAAGCGTTGTCTGCGCGATCTGGCTGGTCGCTAGGTTGAAGTTGCGGACATTGTTCACCGCCTTGTTCGGATCCATCACCTGGTAGTAGATCACCGCGTTCACCCTGACTGTCACATTGTCACGCGTGATCACTTCCTGCGCCGGCACATCCAGTGTGATGATCCGGATGTCCACTTTCCTGATCGTCTGCACGACGGGCACAACAAACACCACACCGGGCCCGCGCACTCCCTGGTATTTCCCCAGCGTGTACAGGACGATCCTCTCGAACTGGTACGCTATCTTGACGAAGTTCGCCAGGATGAAGATGACAACCAGAATCGCCAGGATTACGCCTATGAAGTTCGATTGCATTGCCAAGGCTCCTCTTTTTCCGGATTAGATACTCGTAACGCTCTATGCGACACGTTCATCTCTACAATTTCATGTCCCGGCTCGGGCGCTATGCCGGCCTGTCGCGAACAGGCTGGCTGACAAGGTCCACCTTGTTGACCACCAGAAACTTCTCCTTCACCGCGATGACTCTTACGTCCTCTCCGTCCCGAAGCGCGCCGTACTCGCTGACCGCGTCCCAGTACGCGCCCGCAACATACACCTTGCCCCTCTGATGAGGCGTGCAATCCTTCTTCACCGTCCCGATCTCCCCGATGAGGTTCTCCGTGGGATCGTAGTGGCCCTTCAACCCGAAGTATTCGGCCATCATCCACGCGGCAAGACCGAGCGCCGCGATCAGCAACACGCCCAGCCCGCCGAATATCCATGTCCCCCATGTGGGAATCATAGACATGCTCGCCTCCAGGCTTAGCTCGTGCAAACTAAATCAGATTTGCCCGACATTCGCAACATCCATCAGATCAGAAGACCGGGAACGTGCCCGGAAGTTGCGCCACCGGCACTCGGAGCTATCAGACCTCGAAAAACAACTGCTTGTCGGCCGTTGGGAGGGGCGACAGCTTGTCGGCCGTTCGGAGGACGTCCCCGTCCTCCGCCTCTCTACCCTCCCCGCCGGACAACCTTGACGACATATGCGCCATCCTTAGGAGTCAGGCCGGCAAGCTGTACGAAATCCGCCTCCACGGTGCCGTGGTAGTCGCCGGTCACGAACGCGGCGCCCTGAACTTGGACCGCCAGCCCGTACGCGTACTCGCCGCCGTCGCCTCCCCAGGCATAGGCCTCCCCGGGAACTCCGTCGGAATCCAGAATGACGAGATACGAATCCGGACCGCTGCCCCTGGACGTAAGAGTGCGCGCCTCACCCCGTCCTCCGTCGGGAACCATTGACCCAGAGTAGAACCCGGTGACATAAACGCCCTTGTCGGCGCCGGTAGCGATGCCGGTGACCCTGATCATCTCGGCGCCGCCCCAGGACTTGATCCACAGACTGCTTCCGGACGGATCCAGTGCGGCGACAAACGCACCGGGCCTGCCGCCCTGATTATCGGCGCCCGCTTCCTGGGCGTTCTGGGACGAGCCCGAGTCGCCGATTGTGTCACCTGCGACGTAGATGTTGTCGGAATCTCCCACAGTGAGCTCGGCGTGACACATTCTGCCCTCGGTCCGGGGCAGGGGGCCGGTCCAGAGCTGCTCTCCGTCAATACCGAACTTGGTGACGAATGCCTCCCCGCAACTGCAGCCGGATGCGGGTGACTCCGTATCGGTCTCTCCGTGATGGCATGCCAGCAGGTAAGCGTTTCCTCCACCGTCGACACCAAGTCCCAGCAGCAGGCCAAGGTCAAACGCGCTGCCGGTGAACATCCATTCCATGTTGCCCGACGAGTCGAACTTGTGAAGGCTTACCTTGTGTCGCGCGCTTTCTTCGCCCAGCCCCTGTTCGAGAGCTTCGGTCACGTACAGGGGCATCGTGAACAGGCCCGCGACGCAGATCTTGTTGAGATCGTCAATCGCGATCCTCGCGATCCTGTCCAGCCGCACGTCGCCCCAGGCCTTGACCCACTGGAATTGACCCGGCGGGTCGTACTTCACCAGGAACACCATGTTTCCCGCGGTTGAGCCCCGGGCCTGCCTTTGGGGGCCGGGATCGAAGTCGACGGTGCCTTCAAAAAAGCCTGTGACATACACATTGCCGTTGTTGTCTGTCATCACGGCCTGGGGGGAGCCGGTCCATGTACGGGTCCACTGGGTTTCGCCGGTCGGGCTCAACCTGGTGAGGTAGACAGCCGCGTTGAATTCTCCCTCGGTGGCCTCAGCAGCTTTGGAATCGGCCTGGCCGGCATAGTTCCCGATGACATAGATATTACCTTCTCCGTCAAGAGCCACGTCGATCGCCGACGAGTCGGCGTCACCGGGCCAGTTGCGGACAAGGACGGCGGGGGAGGCGGCTGCGCGTCGAGCTGTCGGCGAGCCGGGCTGGGAGCTGAACGTATCGGCCAGGAAAGCGACGACCGCGACTATGAGAACCAGAACCACAAGGGCCAGAAGCCAATGGAATTTCATTTGTACTTCTCCTACATCAACACTGGGACCTTATGTTACCAGAATGTCCGGTGATCTTCATTTCATCACGGATCGGGCACGCGTGCCGGGCACAGACTGAGTCTGTGCCCGTCGTCAATCGTATTGACTCTTCCGCGATTCTATGCTAAACATATTTTTCGTATGGGGTGCCTGGTCGAAAGGAGACTGACGCATCTGTGCGCCGGCGCGGCTTATGATGTCAGTTGCGCTGACGAGAGGCCCGAGCCCGCCCGTGCGAGCGTGCTCAAGAATCTGGCGGGATTCCACGATGCGGAAGATAGAAAGATCCCCGGGATATCGCATGTGAACTGTGGCGGCCGCCAGATGCCGGTGCTGAAAATCCTCCAGACATCTCACTGCCAGTTCAACTGCAACTACTGCGCCTTCCGCCGCGACCTCGACCGCCCACGCGAATCCCTCTCGCCCGCGGAGATCGCCTCCATCACCACGCAGATGTCCGGCGCCGGTCTTGTCGAGGGCCTCTTCCTCTCCTCAGGCATAGGCGGGAGCATACGGGAGACAATGACGCGGATCGTCGACACCGCGCGCATCCTTCGCGAGAAACACCTCTTCACGGGCTACATCCACCTGAAGATTCTGCCGGGATCGACAGTCGATCTCATCGAGGCGGCCGGTCATTACGCCGACCGTCTCAGCGTCAATATGGAGGCGCCCACCGAGAGCGCGCTCAGGGACATCGCGCCGAATAAGTCAATCAAGTCCGGAATCCTCAGCCAGATGCAGAGCGTTGAGACTCTGAGAAGGCAGGGCAGAATCCCCTATCGGGTCGGGCAGGTGACTCAGTTCGTCGTCGGGGGCTCGGACGATCCGGGCGCGAACGATCGCGCGATGGTCCTCGTGGCGGACTACCTCTACAGGGAGCTCGAATTCCGGCGAATCTACTACTCCGCGTTCGATCCGGTTCCGGGCACGCCGCTTCAGGACCGGGCGGCGGAGGACCCGCGACGGTCGCATCGGCTGTACCAGGCCGACAGGCTTGTCGCGCTCTACGGCTTCAAGCCCGATGAATTCATCTTCAACGAATCCGGCAAGCTAGACCTCGATGCGGATCCGAAGGAGACGTGGGCTCGATCCCATCCCGAGCTTTTCCCGATCGACGTAGCCACCGCTGAGCCGATTCAGCTCCTGAGAATTCCCGGGGTCGGACCGCTGCTCGCGAAGAGAATCCTCCAGGCGAGGGTCGAGAACCGTCTCAAGTCGGTGGATGATTTCCTCAAGCTTGGGAGGGTGTCTCGTAAGGCGCTTGACTATATACTCGTGAACGGCAGAGCCGCCGTCATGCTCCCCGGACCTGTCCGCGATCGGAAACCCCCGCAGCTCGAACTGCCGTTCGGCGCCATGCTGCCAGACCCCGCCGGAGCCGAAACGGCTCGTACACCACTTCAGGAAACAGCCGCACTCTTCTCCAACACGATTCATTGACACCGCCTGCGCAAGTCCCTGCCTTGAGATAACCAGCCGCGATTGATACAATGGTTCACGGATACTTGGGCTTAGGAGGCCGATAAATGCCCTCTTTTCCCCGTTCTATTCGGTCAATTCTGGTGCTTGCGTTGCTTGGAGCCGTGATCTGCGGGTGTTCGAAATGGAGCGGACCAGCGATGCCGGCCACAGGAAGCCAGGATGTGGGCACGCTCGAATCGCTGAGGACACCAACCGAGGCCGGGCGCCACATCTGGGGCTATTACCTGATTTCTATTGATCCTGAGGGATACGAATACGAGATCGTCCCCGTGAGAGAAGCGTCCGCTCACTGGAACGTCCTTTCGTGGCTTGAGAACGGTCCCTGCACGAACTGCTTCGCAATAGCGGGCATCGCGCCCTCGGGCACCGGAACACTGCTTGTGGACATCGCGATCTCTCATCCGTTCCCAACTCCCAACCTGACCGGATTCGATGTGCGGGGGGTTCCAATATTCAATGGGAGTTACGCGTTCCCGGTATCAGGGTTGACCTTGTCCAATCGGGCCGCGGGCGACGGCGAACTGGTAAACGCCGACGGGTACACTGCGCTTTATGCCGCAGACACCCAAGGTTCCGGACCCGGCGGCAAGCAGGGCTATCAGCAGGGCAGATTCGCCTCGGACACACCGCCCGATGCCACCTTGAACGGCTACAGGCGGCACATTTCCAATGATCCGGCGAATACCCGCAACGCCTTCTATGCGGGTGATTCGGTAACCGTAACGTACGAAGTGGACATGCCCAACGGTCCGTTCGTATTCGGCTATGCGGTCGATGCGTGCTGGGCGCCGCCGATCAGCAAGCCGGTGGACGATCCCATGACGGACTTCGGTCCCGGCGCGAACTGCTCGGAGCCGTGGAAGATCGATGTCAGCGGTCCTCCGATCGGCGCCGGCGGCTCGACAGTACTCACCATTGACGTCTATGACCGGCAGGGAAGGGACAGCCACTATACACCGATGGTTGAATGTCCGGCCTTGTACCTCGGCGCGTATTCAGCGTCTCACACGCTGGACGGTGCGGGTTTCAGCCGGTGGGTGGTGACCGTGGATAACGCGAACGGCGCAGGCATCGGCGAGTACAGGTGCCTGGTCCGCGTGGAGGACAAGGACAACGATCCTTCAGGGATGCCGTGGCTGGATCTGACGGCGTACCAGGTATTCAATGTCGCGGTCTCCGTGGCTCCCCCGGAGCAGGGCTGGGCGCGCATCTGGGGAGGAGCCAGTTTGGACCGAGGGGTGGGAGTCGCCACCGACAGTGCGGGAAACATCTACGTCGCCGGCTATTTCGACTACTACATAGAGTTCGATTTTCCCGAGGGAGATGACATTTACTTCCTCGACCCCGAGACACCGGATCAGAGCTACCTGTGCAAGTTCAGCTCGACCGGCGCCTACCGATGGTCGCGCGTGTGGGGAGGGTCGTCCGATGACGACAGAGCTCAAGCGGTGGCTGTGGATGCTTCCGGGAACGTCTATGTAGCGGGATGGTTCGAGGGCACCGCCGACTTCGATCCCGGGGATGGAGTCGAGTCGCGCACCTCCGTGAATATCTGGTCGGATGTCTACCTGAGCAAGTTCGATTCTTCGGGGAACTTCCTGTGGGTGCGGACATGGGGCGGAACCGGGGAGGACTGCGCCAACGGATTGGCGGCCGACGGTTCCGGAAGTGTCTTCACCATGGGTGAGTTCGAGGAGTCCGCGGATTTTGACCCGGGTGCCGGGGCTGATAATCACTACTCGAACGGTGACGCGGACCCATACATCAGCAAGCTCGATCCTTCCGGCAACTTCCAGTGGGCGCGCACATGGGGCGGAGGATCTTGGGACAGGGGAATGGGCGTGGCGGTCGACGGCGCCGGGGACGTCTACGGTGCCGGCTTCTTCGCGGATACGGTGGATTTCGACCCGGGCGGCGGAGTTGACAATCGGGATTCGAGCGGAGGCAGCGACGCCTATCTCATCAAGCTCGGCTCAGCAGGCGGCTACCAGTGGGCAATGACATGGGGAGGATCCGACGGCGATACCGCCAGGGGAGTATGCGCGGACGGCGCCGACAGTGTCTACGTTACGGGCTTGTTCTCCGACAGTGTCGATCTCAATCCGGGTGGCGGGTCCGATATGCACAGCTCCAACGGCGGTCAGGACATTTACGTGAGCAGGTTCGATATCTCGGGCTACTACAAGTGGGCACGCACGTGGGGTGGCGCAGACATGGACTATGGGAACGCAGTGGCCGCCGACACGTCGGGTAATCTCTACGTCACGGGCCTGTTCAGGGGCACGGTCGATTTCGATCCCGGTGGTGGGATCGACACGCACAGCGCGACTTGGTACGACATCTTCCTCAGCAGTTTCGATTCTTCCGGCAACTTCGAATGGGCGGATACATGGGGGGGAGACGACTGGGATGAGGGCCACCATGTGGCCATCGGCGGCGCCGGTAACGCGTATGTCGCGGGCGAGTTCCAACAGACGGTGGATTTCAATCCCGGCTCGGGTGAGGATTGGCACACCTCCGTGCAGGACGAAGACGCGTTCCTGATCAAGGTGCTTCCGAACGGCGGCTGGAACTAGCCACATAGCCCGGCATTGCCCCTGCCGGGTCGCCATACTGCATTTCATGAATCCCGGCGAATGGCAAACGTGCTTGTCGCCGCTGCAGTTTGACTCAAGTGAGATAATCGAGATCGACAGGGACGGCATAGTGTAATGAGGACGTCCACATGGTCGAAGACTCGCATGTGGACGCCACCGGTCGAATGGGAATGAGACGCGGTTGATCTGAGATGGTCCACCTACAAGATCCGAGGACGGATTTTGTAGGCGGCACCCGGGTTACTACCTTCGTTGCGATCATGCGCTGGAAGGGCATGCCACGTGACCGACAGGTTGAAGCTGACGGCCCGGTCGCCGTGGCGATATGGTTCGAACGGATGGGAATCACATGCGGTTGATTTGAGATGGTCCACCTACAAAATCCGGGGACGGATTTTGTAGGCGGCACCCGCTGAGCCGGACCGCAACCGGGCGGTCAGCAAATCTGCGCCAACTGCGGACCGGCTATATCCATTTCACTGATTTGAAGCGGCGGGGGATTGAGCGGTTGTACGTGTCCCTCGGGTATCCGAGCACGAGGCACCCGACGACCTGGTTGCGCTTCGGAATCCCGAGCTTCTCGCGCAGTTCCCTGTTACGATCGATTGCCGGCGGGATCATCCCGACGATGCAGGTCCCGAGCCCGAGGCCCTCCGCCGCGATCATCGCGTACGTCTTCGCGAGGATGCAGTTCTCCTCGAACGAGTCGACGAACTTGCTGGAATGGAACAGAAGCATCGCGGGCGCCTCGTATGTGAGCAGATCCTTTCCCTTTTCAGCAGCCTTGAGAATCCCTCTGGCGAAAGGGATTATCTCCTTCTCCATGCTGGGAATCGTGTGCGCGGGCATCATCAGACGCATCAGCGGCTTGAAAAGCGGGCTGGAGAAGGCGTAGACCCATCGCCTGAATTCGCCAAGCATCGCGGGAATGATCTCCTCGATTTTCTCCCGCTTATCAAGGACCACAATCTCGACTCCGCTGGGCGGGAAGGCCATCGGGGCGGTGGTCGCCGCGTCCAGGATTCTCTCCAGCATTTCCCTCGGTACGGGCTCGGGCTGGTAGTGACGCATGCTGCGACGCGCCTTCAGCAGCGGAAGGAAATCCTCAAGTCCGGGCAGCTTGTCCGGGAGGTCCTCGAATTCCTGATAGTCGAAGCCCTTTGTCACGACGGATCTGGTCGTGCAGACCGACATGCAGTGGGCGCAGAGTATGCACCAGCGCAGCGGGTCCGCCGACGGCTGGATGCGGTCCGCGACCAGCTCGAGATGGTCCATCGGGCAGATGTTCACGCATCGCGCGCACCTGATGCACGTCTCGTGATTGATCGCGTTTACTTCGTCCGTCACTACTTGCCGCCCTCGCCGGTTACGCGGTTGGCGAACTCCTTCGCTTGATCCCTGATGTCCGGACCCATCGCCTCCGGTGCGGTGCAGAACGGCACGAGGAGCTCGCCCGCATGGTCGGCCGTCAGCCAGACCACCGCGCGCCGGAATGATTCCACTATCAGGTCCATGTTCTTTTCCACCGGACCCGCCCCGGTGACAATCAGGCCGAAACGTTTTCCCGCGACAAGAGACTTGCGCTTGTCGGTGCCGCCGCCGGTCACGAAGCAGAACCATCGGTCGATCAGCGGCTTCACCTGCCCGGTGAATCCCCAGCAGAAGAGCGGCGAGGTCAGCAGAATGACGTCGGATTCGGTCATCGTCCGGAGGATCTTCCGGCCGTCGTCCTCCTGCACGCACCCCGGTTTGTCGGGATTGGCCTGGCACGCGTAGCACGACCGGCATCCGCCGATCTCGTAGTCGACGACATTCACTCGGTCGACCTTGTGGCCCTTCGACCTGAGCTCCTCCTCCACCCACCCGAGAACCTGGGCGGAATTGCCGTCTTTGTTCGGTCCCCCGAGAATCGTCAACACTTTCATCTTTTCTCACCTCATTGCTGCGATGGTTGTGCCGGATTGTACCCCTTTTGAGACCTTGTTGGGAATCGCAGTTGTGCCAGCATCCGGCAATCACCCACAAGCTACGCTTCGCTCCGCTTGTGGGCGCCACCCGCCCCGGACCCCAGATTGTCTCGACTGATTGACCCGCTACCACCGGTCCGCAGGGACCGGCCAAAGGAGATTGTTCCCTTCCCCGAGCTCGAAATACTCGTACCACTTGTCGCCCAGCTCGATCAGGGCGTACGTGTCATAGACCTCCTTGACCGTCACCTTGCACAGCTCGGTCCATCCGCCCCCCGTCGAGCCGTCGATCGAGCCCGCCGCGTCGCCCGGCACATAAAGCCTCATCGGCATGCCGACATACAGCCCGTCCCTCGCTGAGAGAGGCGTTATCGCCCTGTCGCGCCGGTCCTCCGCCTTCGCAGCGACATAGCACGGCGTGTCGAAGCTCGTGTACATGAAGCTCAGGAGATCGACATAGATCCAGTTCAGAATCCCGTCCCAGTTGTCCTGGATCATCGATGCGTTCGACTCCAGAGCGCACCTGAACTGCTCCCAGTCCGACGTGCAGTCGCCGAGCGACCGGTCGTAGATGATTTCGCGCGTGCGCAGATCGATGATCCGGACCGCCGCATCCAGACGTCCCTGCTTGCTCCACGATTCGTTCACGATCTTGCGGCCGGTCTCCCGATCGAACACCGGGGGAGTGCAGCTATAGTCGAAATCGACGTTGGTGATGCTGCCGACTACGATCCAGTCCGCGTCGATGCCCTGCTGACCGCCGACATTCGCCGCGTTCACGCCGGGAAGATTCCCGTACACCCACTCGATCCGCGACAACTCGCCGATCGGACGGTAGTTAATGAATGAGAGTCCCTGCAAACGTCGGCTGAGGTCCATCATCGCCCGGCTGCTCAGGCCGGTGCAGAATGGATCATCGAACGGCAGCACCGCGACCCTGATCCTGCCGTCGCTGACCTCGGGCAGCCCCTCCGGTCCCGACGCTTCCGGCGCTCCGCCAAGCGCCTGCGCGCCCCCCTCGGATTCGACGATCGTGAGGACGATCCTGCTCTCGGAGAACTCGACCACCTCGAACGCAAGCTCGGTGAACGGGATCAGGACGAGGCTGTCGGCAAGCTCCTGCGGCGTGACTTCGCACTCGACCTCGAGTTGCGCGACATTCGACGCGTACTTCCGCCGCGCAACGTCCAGAATCCCCGGAACATTCTCCGCCAGATCGTCCTCGAACGTCACGAGGTCCTCGAACGATATGTTGTTGACAACGAGCGTGACGGCGTAGGACGTCGATTCGTCCGCCGCGCTTTCGCCCGCCTCGGCGACGCTCCCCTCCTCAGCCTCCCCGCTGTCATCCTCGGCGCTCGCGACTGCGCCCGAGACGAGTACCGCGACGAACAGAAGCGTCGCGATCAGGAGCGCCCGAATTATGGACCCATACCGACTTTCTGGAGTCACAGCGTTTCACCACCGGTCAGCCGCTCACGGCGATGTCCCGGCCACCAATCCCCAAGAGCCCCGGGAAACAACCCGACTTCCCCTCCCGCCGCCCCCGTCATCCTCTCCTTCCATTGTGGCGCCTCCAAGCGGAGCGAAGCGGAGCTTGGAGGTGTCTCACCTAATCTTGACTCCCGCCACCGTCTTGACCTCCACTCGAATCCCCCTTCGCGACTGAGTTCCCTGGCTGTATGGTTGCAGGGCTTGACCTAAACCAATTTTTAGTGTATACATTACCCAACGATCTGATTTCGAGGATAACAACCGATGTCTGGAAGAGCAACACACTTAGTTGTGGGGATCCCAAGCAAGGTGCCAAATAGCCAGATCAAGACATGAAGTAGCATCCGTCAATAACGCGAGGTCTGGTCAATCCCGCATACGATAAGCCGCTTGACCACGCTTCGCATGCAGTGATAGTATCTCACAGGACAAGTAAACTGGTCGCACGCTGCACAGGGGTTCGCAATGTCTACAGAGAAAAAAGATGTGTATAAGTACGAATGGAAAAAGGGGGGCAAGACCTTGGGCTACGGAGTCACACACGATCTGGAGCGGCGGCGCGCTGAGCACGTTAGGGAGGAGCCCGGTAGCGAGGTTCATTCGCTTGGGACTGAGGCCTCTCCCGAAGCTGCCAAAGCGTGGGGAGCAAAGCAGATCAGCAAGTACGAAAAGGAAAACGGATCTTTGCCACCCAAGAACAAGCCGAGGTTCTGAGGGTTACGGCGCAAGTGGGCTATTCTGGAACGTTGCCTCCCAGCGATGTCTGTACCACTTTTCAAAAAGCACATCATCGCGGTCGTATGGGACTTCGACAAGACCCTCACACCCGACTACATGCAGTCGCCCTTATTCAGGCATTACGGGCTGAACGCCAAAGAGTTTTGGGACGAGGTCAACGCGGTAGAGGAATTTTACAGATTTAGGGGGCTCGATCTCGTGACGCGGGACACGCTCTATCTCAATCATATCCTCACTTATGTTCGCCACGACAAGCTCCCAGGACTGACCAACGAGAAGCTAAGGGAACTGGGGCAAGAAATCGAGTTTTATCCAGGAATGCCCGGTTTTCTCGGCGAGATAAAACGCGTTGCCGAGCTTCCGGACTACCAGAATCAAGACATCCAGATCGAACACTATATCGTGAGCACGGGCCTCAGGGCTATGATTCAGGGAAGCCGAATCGCACCCGAAGTTGAGTATGTCTGGGCATGCGAATTCGTCTCAGAGACTCCCGAACCCGGATTCTTGAAAGGCCAGGCTAAGTATGAGATCGCGTTGGAGGACATCTCCAAAGAAGATGCAACATCGGAGGCAGATCGCAAACCCATAGCTGATATTGGATACGCGATTGACAACACAACGAAGACTAGAGCGATCTTCGAGATAAACAAGGGCGTCACCAAAGAGCGTGGGATATCAGTCAACGACTATATCAACCATGAGGACCGCAGAGTCCCATTCGAAAACATGATCTACATTGCAGACGGCCCCAGCGATGTGCCCGTCTTCTCGTTGATCAAGTCCAACGGCGGCAAGACATTCGCAGTCTACAATCCCGAGTCTAAGGATGAGTTCAAACAGGTCAATCAGCTGCATGCCCAAGGTCGAATCACGAACCACGGACCCGCTGACTATAGAGAGGGCTCGCACACGCACAAGCTGATCATGTGCGCAGTACAGGACATCTCGGACAGGATTGTCAAGGCCAGGAAACTGGCAATAGCCCAAAGGGTCGGCAAGGAACCGAAACATCTGAGCGGGTCGCCAGCCCCGTCCAAGCCCGAAATACTCCCGCCAAGTTGAGGAATTCACTGTCAGCGTTTCGTGCTCCCCCGTATCGCCATTCCAGCTCCATCCCGTGTCTCTAGCTAGTGAAGACCTCCGCGTCGCCAACCCAACTGCAATGCTGCGTCGCAGCTCGCTCCCGCCAGAATCCCTCCAGTCGGCATAAAAACCCCCCCGGCTGTTGCCGGGGGGGGGGTTGGTAGCTGAGTCAAATCGAGGGTGCTACTTGCAGTGGTAGACCTTCTCGAAGCCTTCGTCGAAGTATGGCAGGTCGACGAGGGGCATTGTGACGAGGGTCCAGGGTCCGGTTTCGACGGGAGCGACCTCGCAGTCGTCCGCCGGAATCCACTCGATCCATCTCACCGCGGCGCCGAAGGGGTCGTCGGACGGGCAGATCTCGAAGACCTCGACCTCATAGCCGGTGGTGGGGCGCACGCCGAGATGGACGGCATAGCCGCCCCAGCCGCCCTGCCAATCGATCTCGGGCATCGGCTCGCCCTCATGGTAGGTCACCCAGTACGCGTGGTAATCGGCGTAGTTGTCGAAGAACCATCCGCCGGGCGTCTCTCCGCCGGACATGCTGCTGCCGGCGAGAGTCTTGAAGTCCCAGCAATCCCCGTCGGGGCAGTCATAGACCTCTTCGCTCTTCACGAAGTACCAGGTCCAGTAGCAGAAGACGGGCGGGAACTCGATGGCGGCGATGGCCCAGGGCTTGGTCTCGACCCATTCCACCTCGCAATCGGGCCCCGGGATGTGCTCGGTGTACTTCACCCACACGTCGCATCCCTTGATGCAGACCTCATCGAAGGTGATGAAGTAGCCGGTGGACGGGCGCGTGCCGAGCTGGATGCCCGAATGGTAGATGATGGAATCGCCGCTCGGCGGGGGGTCTTTCGGAAGCGGCGGGGGCGGGTCGCCGGACTCGGGATCGTAGCAGTTCACCGCCCACCAGAACTCGTGATACGCGTCCTCGTACTGGAAGCCGTACTCGCCGTGCTCCGCGCACGAGTGCTGGCCGTCGGCCGTCTGCGTGAACAGCAGCGGCTGGCAATCCTCGCAGTCGTATACATGCTCCAGGCGATGGAAATTGACCGGCACGTCGAACCGTGGAACCACGATAATCTGGAACGGCTGGGTAAGGATGTCCAGGACCTCACAGTTCTTGCCGGGGATGTTCTCAACGTACGTCACATCAATCCACTGATCTACAGGATCGCTCAAGCCGTTGAGGCAAACTTGCACGGTCTCGACGAAGTACCCTGTGGTCGGCCTTTCGCCGATGAGCATCGCGAGGACCATGCTTTCCGTCCAGTTCACCTGCGGTGGGGGCACGTCAGGTTTATGGACCTGCCAGAATGTGTGAAACTCCTGGGCAGTTTTGAAAACGAACTCACCCGCCGGATGACCGGTATGAGGTCCCTCGTCCAGAGGCCAGAACATCAGCGGCTCCTGGCAGTCCGGGGGACCGCAGTTGTAGACCTCGGCCCGCGGGAAGAAAAGCACCGGGACGTCGAGCTTCGGGATCACCACCCAGTGATGTGGCTGGGTGAAGGCAGGGGGGACGGGGCAGTCGGGGCCGGGGATTCGCTCCACGTAGAAGACTCCTATGCCTCCGCCGTCAAGCCAGCAGATGCGCTCGATGTTGCATTCGAATCCGCCGGTCGGGCGCTCTCCGGTGGCAACCGCGACCACATCGTGCTCGTTCCAGTTGATCTCCGGAGGAGGAGGAGGCGGATAGGTGTACTGCGTGTGCTGCTTCCAGAATGCGTGAAAATCCTCTTTGTTGGTTATTCTCTTTTCGTAGGGGTCCTTTATTGCCGAGATGAAGCCGTGGATGAGGGTGTTAATCGGCATCTCCTCGACACACTCGGGCGGCGGCTTCGGGCAGTCGACCTCCTTGCCGGCGAAATAGACGGGCCAGGGGATTTTCTGGAGGACGATGATGTGGAAGGGGTCGGTGACCACGTCCAGCGGGCCGCAACCGATGTTCGGGGTGTAATTGTAGTGCACGGTGACGAGATTCTCGCACGGGTCATACACTACGTCGTGGATATCGACCATGTGGTTGTTGGTCGGCCTGTCGCCGATCCAGACGCCGATCACCGTGTGCTTCTCGAAATCGATCGGAGGAATCGGCGGCGGAGGTTGAGTGCCGCTCGTGTGAGCCGCCCATACCTGCTTCCAGGTATACCAGTCGTCGATGACCATCTCTTCCGGATTCTTGATCCCGGACTGCTCGCCGCGATCGATGGTCTCGAACGGCAGATGGACGACCGGCTCGTCGCACGGACCCTCGCCGTGCCGGAATCTCGCGTCGTTCTCTCCCGAGTTTCCTTCCGGATCGAACGCGTAAACCGTGATGACGTAAAGCCCGTCCGGCGGGTCACCGGAGAAGTCGGTTCCGAAGATGTTGTCGCCGGCCTGGTCGTCGCCATGCTGGCCGTCATCGAACATCTGCACGTACATCTGGCCGTTGAACTTGCTGCAGTCGGCCCATGCGGTGAGGTCCGACGGAGGCGACTGATGGTCCCAGATGTAGCCGGTGAGGTGATAGTCGGTGTTGTCCGGGCTGTCGCTCAGGGGCTCGACCTTCAGGTCCTCGACGCCGGGAGTCTTTCGCAGCTTGCCCGTCGCGTCGATCCAGAACCCGATCGGCGCCAGTTTCGGCACACCTTCAGGCTGATGGATGACGATCGTGCGGGTGTCCTGGAACATGGGCGGGAACACCCGCTCGGGCTGGTTCTTGCCGTAGGCGACGAACGCGCACCTTGTGGGCACGGGGAAGATGGGCGGCAGCGCCCAGAGATACCCGTCCTGGTTGACAACGAACTTGTTTCCCAGGGTATGGAAGACCGCCCAGACATCGTACCCGGTGTAAGGCGAGATGTTCTTGAGGGTCGCCACGATGTACCAGTTACGCTGCTCCTCATTGAAATAGAAGTCCTCGATGACGATGGACGCGTAGGCGCTCACGTTGAACTCCGCGCCCCGCGGGGGATCCGCCTCCTCGACTTGTACCGTCCAGTCGTCCCCAAACACGAACTGGAAATACCCCAGGGTGAATCCTTCCCCTGTCGGACTGCCCGGCGCGGCACCGTCCGCGGTCAGCTCGGGCTCGACCGCCGGCGCAGTCGCCCCGCCGCCGTGCGAGCAGCTCAGAAGTCCTGTCAGCGCCGCCAGCACGAGCAATGCCAGTACGTACCTCGAAGCTACGGGCACATGATTCATAACCTGTTCTCCTTCATGGATGTCTGTCTGTCCAAGCTCCACATCCGTGGTCTTTATGTCAATCAAGCGCTTCCTGAGTAGAGGTCGGTAACATTGATATGGCAAGAAGGGATTGAAAATCGCACAATAAACTGGTGGAGAACCCTCCATCACCTTCCGGTACGCACCCTGCTGCGTCCCGCCACATCCCGGGACGCATCGCGCACTCAAGTAATAACACGATATATCATAAGCTGTCAAGACCGATCATCCGATTTTCGCGATCCAAAGGCCCGAAAAACCGGTCCGGAATTCCCTCCGATTAGTTCGTGTCGCCTCGAAGCCTTGTGGCGCCTCCAATCCGCCTCAGGCGGATTGGAGGTGTCTCTCCTAATGTAGACTCCCGCTTTGTCCGGTCCCGGGTGTAGTCAACATTAGGTGAAACACCTCCAAGCTCCGCTTGGAGGCGCCACATGTCACATGTCTTGTGTTTCGTAATGTGGACTCCCGCTTTGTCCGGTCCCAGGTGTAGTCAACATTAGCTGAAACACCTCCAAGCTTCGCTGCGCTCCGCTTGGAGGCGCCACATCTCCTAAGCCGCGAAGGACCGAACCGGCGCGTCGGGCCTCCGATCTAATTGGTAAAGAGGCTCCGCGCGCGTTCTCTCGTGGTACAATAAGTCGGTCATCTCAGAAGGTCACGCGTGCAGAAGCCCATCATGGCGCCAGGCGAGTAAGTGGAAGAGTATCAGGACAAGCCGAATTTCCTAGTCTACGTCGCCTACCTCGGCGTGTACGTTGTCGCGCTCAACACGGTCTACCTGATTCTTCCCAACGAGCAGCTCAGGTGGTATCTCGTCGGCCTTCTCGTTGTCGCGGTGATGTCGGGCTTCATTCTCAGCGCACGGCATTACATCACTATCGGGATCATGCTCGATATCGCGGGTCTGGCGGTGTTCATCTACTACGCCTATCGGATCTACCTGGGCTGGATGGCCTTCGGGACCTACATGGGCGAGATGCTCGCGGTCATGCTGGTGCTGAGGTGCTTCAAGCTGTTTCGTCATCAGGACTTCCTGCCGCCTCTGGTCATCAGCCTCACCTTGATGGTCTTCTCGGCCATACCCTCGTTCTCGGCCGAGTACGTCTACAGCCTGGTGGGTTTTATCCTGATGCTGGGGCTGGCGCTGTTCATGGCCAGCATTGATGAGTTCGCGAGACTGCCCAGGCGTCGAGCCCGACGCTCGCGATGGGAGTACACGTACGATTTCCTCGAAGACTACGCGCCCGTCCCGACATCCCGGCGCACCCCCGGCCAGCTTCTCAGGTTTCTCAGTCCGGCCGCCGGGGCGACCGTTCCCGCCGCCCTTGTCGCGTTCCTGATCTCCAGCGCCTTCTACTTCACCGTCGACCACAGCCGGACCCCGGGCGTGGAATCGACCTTCCTCACCGCCTTCAGCGATATCGGATTCGAGACCGATCCCGCCCGTGAGGCCGCCATGCTGACCGGAGTCGGGGCGGGGACCTACGCCCGCCACTATACCGGCTTCGACACCGAGTTCGACATCGCCCAGGGAAGGCTCATCGAGAATTCCACCTCGACCCAGACGGTGATGGAGGTCGAGAGCAACCTGCCCTCGTACTGGCGCGGCAAGTGCTTCGACACATACACCGGCCGCGGCTGGGTTCAGTCCGAGTACACCGCGTCCGCGACATGGTCTCTCGATCCCCCGGCCGGCCGCCGGGCCGAGTACCACGGTGAGATCGGCAGGGCACTCAATGACGCCGGGATAAGGGCGGACCCGCAGATATACAAGGACGAGATCAGGCAGAAATATCGCCTCATGACTGACCTTCCCGGCATCCTCTTCACTGCCTACCAGCCGATGGTGATAACCCTGCCCGTCCCGGCGGTGGTTATCGACGACACGTTCTCGATCTATTCGCCTCACGCCGCCGACAGCATGGTGGCGGGACAGGAGTACGAGGTGGTCAGCAGGAAGCATGCATTCGGGCACGGCGACTACCTGAGCGCGTACGACTACAATCCCGCCGATCTCAGAAACGATGATCCGGAATTCTACGCCCGCTACACTCAGCTCCCCGAGAGAGGGACCCTGGAAGACCCGGATTCCGGCTTCAATTTCACCAGGGTGCGCGCGAAGGCATACGAAATCACGGCGGGGCTTGACACGGTCTACGCACGGGTTCGCGCCCTCGAGAGGTTCCTCGAATCGCAGTACAACTTCTCGCTGAATCCCCCCTCGGCGGTCCCACCCGAGAAGGACGCCATCGATTTCTTCCTCTTCGACTGGGAGTCGCGTCGCGGTCACTGCGAGTATTTCTCCACCGCGCTGGCCGTCCTGTGCCGATCGATCGGTATCCCCTCGAGAGTTGTTACCGGCTATACAACGGGCGGCTACAACCTCCTGAAGAACGCTTATATTGTCCAGGAGCGCCATGCGCACGCATGGGTGGAGATGTTCTGGCCCGAGATCGGCTGGGTCGAGTTCGATCCCACTCCCCTCGGCTGGTACCAGGGCATCGGCGAGAAAGCGGCCGGCGGCTGGCTCGTGTTCCACAACACAATGGAGAATCTCTACGTATACGACCCGCGCGGCCAGTTCCGCGAGAAGGTGTTCCCCGCCTGTTTTCGTGCGATCGCCTGGAGCCGTCATTTCCTCAGACAGCGGGAGCTGGATTTCTACGAGTTTGTTGAGCCGGCGATAATCAGCACCGAGAAGGAGCGGGAGGGCTCCCTGTGGCTTCTGGCGGGCGCTTTCTCACTGCTGCTGACCAGCTTCGTCCTCAGGCGCCTTTTGGAACCTAAGCGGATCAGGAAAGAAGCGGTGCGGGTAGGCGGGAAATGCCTGCTCAGGGTGCGCCGGGGCCTGATCGGCCGAGGCATCGATCCCGATCTTCTGGCCACCGAAACAGACTGCGCCCTTAAGGCTGCGTCGCTCTCCGAGAGATGGGGAACGGCGGTCGGAGACCTGGTCGAGGCATACCAGTCGGCACGCTACTCGGGACGGAAGGTGACCGGGAAAGACCTAGCCGCCGTCAGGCGATCCTGCCGGACGGCCTCACGCATCCCTCGCCTTCTTTGACCGCCGAGCCGCTTCTCGGGCTGCTGCGGCCGTATGGTCTTAATGCGATTGAATCGGACCAAATGACCTCATTTCATGCCCCTCCGGGGCTCCGCTGATGTTGTATCCCGGAAGCTAATGGCCTATAATGTTCGGCGACGAGTATCCCCCATACTGGGAGGCTGCAAGAGCATGGTATATCTTTCTAACCCCGTATGCCGGGTTGCTGTTACCGCGCATATTGCGTTTCTGCTGATCCTCGGTGCCGTCACAATCGGCTGTTCCGGCGCAACGGACCCCATCTCCGCCCCCTCCGCAAGGTTGGAGCTTGCCGCATCCCCGGACCCGTCCGGCTGCGGGCGCATGCTGTGCGGCTACTACCGGATACACCTCAACGCGGACCATTCCGCGATGGAGCTTGAGCCTGTCCGTGTCGTAGCCCAGCACCTCAACGCCCTGACGCTGATCGAGGTCTTCGACCCTACGGCAATCCAGCTTGGCAACATGTTTGTCCACGAGGACAAGACGGTCACCGTGGAAGTGAGCCTCACTCATCCTTTTTCTGAGTACCCCGAGTACACGGCTTTCGATATCCGAGGCATCGCCATGCTCCCGCACGTCTTTTCGTTCCCGGAGCTTAAGGTGACCACTCCCGGTTTCTTCCCGGGACAGGCGGCGATGCTGAATCCGGACGGCTACACGCGCTGGTGGAACCCAACCGAGTTTTCCAAGGCCAAGTCACCTTTCAAGTACATCGACGGCAGTCTTATCCCGCCGGGGCTTGGGGCGAAAGCCGATGCGCTGGTTAATCCGTACAAGTGCTTCGTCTCAATGGCCAAACGGCGTACGTTCGAGGCCGGCGAAACCGTGACCATGCACTACCACATGAGCTTCCCGCCCGGTCCGCAGATCTTCGGATATGCCGTGGACGCAAACTGGGCCGAGCCCCTGAATCCGGACCCGTACATCCCCGACGGGTTCCCCCTCACCGCCAATTCCTGGGAGCCGTACAGCATCCAACTGTCGGATTACCAGGGCGAGCTCAAGTGCTCCATCGGTCTGTGGGCCGGCGGCTCGGCCAACATGATCGTCGTGGCCAGAGACTGGCAGGGCGGCGGGTGCGTTTTTGACGAAGAATATGGATTCGACAAGGTGAGCCTCGAAGCCCCGTCCCTGTTCGACGGCGTCGTGCATCCCTGGACCGGTGGTGGCACTGCCAGCACATACGCGTACGAGATCGCGATTAAGAATGACAAACAGAAGGAGCCCGGTTTCTTTCCCGCTTTGCTGTCACTGGAGACTCTCGACCAGGATGCGAACTACGTGGCCGGGCTTCCTCTCACAGCCTACCAGGTTTTTCTTATCGAGGTGGTTGAGATACCGCCGCCATTCTGCAACGGCATGAACGGGATTCACTCGGTCTACAGCGGAACCTACCAGCTCGTGGGGGCTCAGCCCGCCCTGCACGCGGACTGCTCCTTCTTTCCCATCCTCACGGGAGGCGCGGGCGGCCTCTTGTTCGACGGGGGCATTGTCGGCGACACCCAGCGCATTCAGGTCGCGCCGATAGACGCGGACGGGGGTGATGTCCCGGCAACGACCTTCATCCAGAGAAAGGAACCCGATGCCGGAAACATGCTCGTCGCTCAGACGAATGAGTTCACCGGTCATATTCTCATCGTCAACGACTCCGATCCCGACAACCTGCTCGTGTACTCAAGCGCCGGGAGCCTGCTCAAGGAGTACGACCTCGGCCCGTCCGGCGAAGGCGGGATCAACGAGCCGGTCTGTCTTGTTGCCAACGCGGCCAACGGAGATATCTGGTTCGTCGGCCACAGGGGAACCGAGGGAGTCTACGTGGAGCGCCGGGCATATGCCACTCAGGGCAGCGAGTTCGAGTACATAGCGGACAGCAACGCCACCATCGACCTGGCTCCCTGGCTGGGGACCGTGCCCAGACCGCTCGGTATCGCAATCAACGCTCATTACAACTATCTGTACGTGTTCCACTCCAAGATGTTCGGGTCGATCGAGGTTTTCGATATTTCCTCGATGCCCCCCACCCACAAGGATGCCTGGTCCGTACACGACATATTTAAGGGTCAGACGGTGGCGGTGACCGAGGTGCCCGGCCACAGGAAGGTGATCGGCGGAGACATCGCGATCGATCATGTGGACGGAGAGCTTGACGCCCAGTGCCGCATACTCGTCTTCGCCAACCTCGAAGCTGGCGCGTCCAAGCTCGTGCGACTCGATTCCTGGTGCCAGGAGCTCGGCTCAGCCCCGCTCGGAAACCAGTTTTCATGCATGGCGCTCAATAACCTTCCCGAGCCCACCAGCCGCTCTCTCGTGCTGTTCCCGCTTATCGGCGGCAAGGTCTACACTGTCTTCCTCCCGCCGCCGACGGCCTGGTGAAAACCTAAGATAGGCATATCGCATCGCCCCCGCCCTACAGCGGGGGTTTTTTCTGACACAAGTCGCCGCCCCCGGCTTCGTGCGAGACGTGCGGCCCCGGTTTGTGCTACCATCCGCGCGCAACGGAGGTTCCCCTGATGGGTGACGCTCGCATCCTTCTTGGAAAGCAGGTCGCACGTGCCCTTAATGATGCGACCCTGGAGCGCAGCAGATCTTTCGCCTCAAAACACGGCCGCCCCCCGAGGCTCGCCGTCCTGGCGTCCCCTGATCCCGCGTCCCGAAGCTATTTCAGAACCATACGCCTCACCTCTGAGGAAGTCAGCGCCCAGATCGAGAGGATCACCGTCCCCGAGAACTCCACCCTCGCCGACATCCGGAAAGAAGTGTTCCGTCTCAACGAGGATCAGACGGTGGACGGCATCCTGGTCCAGACTCCGCTCCCCGCAGGCGTGAGACTCGACGACGCAGGCTTGATCGTTGACAGATGGAAGGATGTCGACGGTATCACGCCGTACCAGTCCGGGCTCTTGTACCGGGGCGCGAAAAGCGCCCTCATACCACCGACCGCCAAGGCGGTCATGGAGATGCTGGATTTCTATCGTTACGGGCTGGAAGGACTCGAGGTGGTGATTGTCGGCCGCAGCCTTGTTGTCGGAAAGCCGCTCGGCATCCTGGTCCTCGGCCGACACGCCACGGTGACATGGTGTCACTCGAAGACGCACGCCCTTCCGGCCATCTGCAAGCGCGCGGAGATATTGATCACAGCGATCGGCAGGGCCAGGATGATAGACTCGAAGTACGTACGACCCAGCGCCACCGTGATTGATGTCGGCATCAATGTCGACGAGGACGGGAAGCTCGTCGGCGATCTCGACACACCCAGCATCCAGTCCATCGCCGGAGCATATACCCCAGTCCCGGGCGGAGTGGGTCCGGTGACCACCGCCTGCCTTTTCAACAACCTCCTGGACGCCACCTTTGCCCGCCACTCGATGAAAGCCTGATTCCTGCGGCCCCCCTGTAGTCCCCCCGCTGTTGCGGGGGGACGGTTCCAGCGCATTCGGTGCCGGTGTCGTGCACTCTTGAAGAGTGCAACAAGAACGTGCCGACGTCTTCCAGACGTCGGGCATCGTGCCGTCTGCTTCAAGCAGACGTCCTCGTGTCACATATCACCCGAATCAAAGATGCGCGACACCAGTGTAGCATGCGCTTCTAATGTAGCATGCGCTTCCAGCGCATGGGGTCTTCGTCCCACGAGCATCATGCTCGTGGGGACGGGAGTAATGAGCAGGATGCGGATTTTGTGCGAGGGCATGCGCTGGAAGCGCATGCTACGAAGAGGTCGTGCGCTTCGAATGTAGCATGCGCTTCCAGCGCATGGGGTCTTCGTCCCACGAGCATCATGCTCGTGGGGACGGGAGTAATGAGCAGGATGCGGATTTTGTGCGAGGGCATGCGCTGGAAGCGCATGCCACACTGGTATCGTGCATTCCGGAAGAGGGTAACAGGGACGTGCCGACGGCTTCGCAGACCTGCCGCTATTTCATCGCCGCTTGTGCTACTATTGCCCGGCAATGCACGCTCCCGACTTGGACATGGAGTCCGATCCGCTTCGGCTTGCCGGAGAGCGGATATGGACGGTCAGCCAGGTTACATTGAGGATCAAGGACCTTGTCGAGGGCGATCCCGCGTTTCTGCGCATCTCCGTTCGGGGCGAGGTCACCAATCTCTCCGCCTCCAAGGCGGGACACATCTACTTCGGACTCAAGGACGCCCAGAGCTATCTCAAATGCGTCGCGTTCCGGTCGGACGCCCTGAAGCTGCAGGTCAAGCCCGCCGAGGGCAGAGAGGTGGTGGCGTCGGGGCGGATCAACGTCTGGGAGGCCGGCGGGACATACCAGCTCATAGTGAATCAGCTCCAGGACATCGGCCTGGGCGCGTTGTGGCTCCAGTTCGAGGAGACGCGCGAGAAGCTCGCGCAGGAAGGCCTCTTCGATGAGGAGATCAAGAGACCCCTTCCGATGTTCCCGAGACTTGTCGGCATCGTCACCAGCGCCACCGGCGCCGCCCTGAGAGACATGATCCGCATCTTCGGCGAGCACGCGCCTTATGTCTCGCTGATTCTCTCCCCGTCGCTGGTGCAGGGCGAGACGGCGCCCCAGAGCCTCATCGCGGCGCTTGACCTTCTTGAATTATGGGACGAGACCGAGAGGGAGGAGGGCCGGAGAGGGCTGGACCTGATCATAATCGGGCGGGGCGGGGGAAGTTTCGAGGACCTTGCATGTTTCAACGACGAAGGGCTTGTGCGAAGGATACGCAAGACGCGCGTGCCGGTTATCAGCGCGGTCGGCCACGAGATTGACTTCACGATCATCGATTTTGCGGCGGACGTGCGCGCCGCGACGCCCACCCAGGCCGCCACCATCGCCGCGCCTTCCGCCGATGAACTCCGTCTCGAAGTCGCGAACCTGCTGGCCGAGCTCAGGCAGGCCGCCGAGATGAAGGCGGAGACCTACCGCACCGGACTTTCGAATCTGCTCTCCAGGCCCGTCTATCGTCGCCCGATGGATCGCGTCGCCAACCTCCGCCAGAACCTCGACCTGCTCTCCTCGAGACTTTTCAGAGCCGTCAGGTCACGCCTGAATGTCCTCAGCCATCGGCTCCAGTCCGCCGTCAATCGCCTCGAGACCCTCGACCCGACCACCATCCTCGCCCGTGGTTACTCCCTTGCATTCAATCGCGAGACGGGCCGGCTCATCTCCAGAACGGCGCAGGCCGGTCCCGGAACACCGGTTGATCTTCGCGTCTCCGATGGGATACTAAGACTGAGAGTAGAGGAGGGCGATGAAGCCCCGTGAAGAAGAAGAACGCAGAATCGATACCGAAGGACATCGAGAAGATGACCTTTGAGGAAGCCCACACGGCATTGAAAGCCGCCACAGATCGGCTCGAGGCCGAGGAGGTCGATCTGGAGGCCACGCTCAAGGAATACGCGCGGGCGAGCGCGCTCGCTCGACACTGCACAGACCTCCTCGAGGACGCCGAGGAGCGCATACGGGTTCTTACTGAATCCGAAGGCGTGATGCAGCTTGGTGGACTGGACTCGGCGGAGGCGGGCTGACAACTGGGCGATGACAGGCTTACTCGACGGCGGCATTCTTCGCAACGAACCTCTGATCGCAGCCGCGGTGAGCTGGGCGATCGCGGCTCTCCTGAAGGTGCTGATCATCGCTGTCACCTCCCGACGATTCGACTGGGAGAGATTCCTGGGTGCCGGCGGAATGCCTTCCACCCACACCACCCCGGTGGTGGCATGCGCCACCGGCATCGGGCTCGTCGAAGGCTTCGACAGCTCGATCTTCGCCCTGGCGTTGGTTATCACCATCATCGTCGCGTGGGATGCGGCCGGGATACGCAGACATGCCGGTGAGCAGGCCAGAGCCATCACCAGCCTCATCAACGATCTCACCGGCATCGCACCCTTCAAGGGCCAGAGCCTCGCCGACTTCTTCAAGCGCTGGAAACTCGCCGAGCTTCAGACCCTCCTCGGGCACAACCCCCTCGAAGTCATTGTCGGCGTCGTCCTCGGAATCCTCACCGCACTGTTGGTACATTTCCGCTTCGGACACCTGTTCGTCTGAATACTGCATTGACCGCTTGAGAGCTCTTCTCCGACTCTGAGAACCTTGACGCGCTCGAAAAAAATCCGTCTCGATCAGTTGCTTCTGGAACGAGAGCTGTTCTCCTCGCGATCCCGTGCCCAGGCCGCGATCCTCGCGGGCAATGTGTCGGTCGACGGTCGGCGGGATGTGAAAGCGGGCGACCGCGTCTCGCCGGACGCCTCCATAGAGGTCCTCGAAGGCGAATGTCCGTACGTATCCCGCGGCGGCACGAAGATGGAAGCCGCTCTGGACGCGTTCGGCATCGATCCGGCGGGCTGGACGGTTCTCGACATCGGCGCATCGACCGGCGGCTTTACGGACTGCCTCCTGAAACGAGGCGCGGCCCGCGTGACCGCCCTCGATGTCGGAAAAGGCCTGATTGCGTGGTCGCTGAGAACCGACCCCCGAGTGGAGGTCATCGAGAACACCAACGCCCGCACTCTCACCCCCGACCGGGTGCCCGGACCCTTCGACATGATCGTGATCGATGTCAGCTTCATCTCCCTGAAGCTCATCTTCCCACTCCTACCGTCTCGCATGAAACCGGATGGGACACTTCTCGCTCTGATCAAGCCGCAGTTCGAAGCGGGCAAGGGCGCGGCTCCGGGCGGCGTCGTCCGCGATCGGGGGATCTGGCGCGATGTCCTTCGGTCGTTCACCTCGAGCGAGATCTTCAAATCGTCGCACGCTCCGACCGCATCGCAACTCCCGGAGCTCATCGAGCTGATCGCGAGCCCGATCCCCGGACGGGAAGGCAATCGCGAATTCTTCGGTTGCTGGAGACTCGGCGGTAAACCTTTCATTCAGGAAGACCTTGCCAACTCGATCGACAAGATCGTCTCGTAAGTCGGCTGCTTGAGGCAATGTTGATGGTACGGACTGGACAGTCCGTGCTCCAGGGTCGGGTGGCACCCATAAGAGGCTTCCGAGCCTCTTATGGGTGCTCGGTGCTTGCCGGGCCGCGATACTGGAGTGTGAGAGTGGATTGGAGTAAAATTGAAGACTGAAGCTCGGATCCGGAAAAAGGGGCGGGAAAGTGGGCTTGATTCATGCAGAGAAGACTGAACGCTGTAATCACAAGGGAAGATGAGTTTTTTGTGGCTCACTGCCTCGAACTCGGCGTGGTTAGCCAGGGAAAGACGATCGAGGAGGCGCAGGCCAACCTCAGGGAAGCGGTGGTACTCTACATTGAGAGTTTTGGGGCGGACGACCTGCCTGAGAGCGGGGGCGAGGTCGTTTTTTACCCCTTAGAGGTCGCCGTCCGTGGCTAAGCTACCGGTTCTATCCGGCCAGGAGCTTGTGGCGGCCCTCAAGAAAGGCGGCTTCAAGGTTGTGCGGCGGAAAGGCAGCCACATCAGCCTTCAGAAAGGCGCGTTCAGAACAGTGGTTCCGCTCCATGACGAACTGGCAAGGGGAAGGTCTTGGGCATTCTGAGGCAGTGCGGGCTGTCGAGACAGGAATTGAACGCGCTTCTCAAATAGATCCGCGACCAATGATTGTAGCAGCCATCTACTGGCTGAACCGGGTGGCACACCCAAGAAATAGGGACAGTTCGTAAGGGTGCCACCAGCCCAGTCCCGTTGACACTCGGTTCGAGGGGTAAAAAAATGCTAAATTGATGGCTCGAGAATGAGCGCTCGTTCTGCCATCCCTGTAAGTCGACTCGCCGTCCTGGCTCATCCTCAGCAGTCCTATGCCGAGGCGGCTCTTGCGCGCCTCAGGGAATCCGCCGCGCGTCACAAGATCGAGATCGTGGAGCTTCAGAAGTCCGCCGGCGCGCTGAGTGATCGACCGTGCCAGGCGGTTGTCTCTGTGGGGGGCAACGGGACTCTTCTTGCGGCGGTGCGCCACGCGTATCCCGCCGACATCCCGGTATGGGGCGTCAACGTCGGCCAGCTCGGCTTCCTCACGACTTCGGGGATTGACGAAATCGAGGCGCATGTCGGGAGGCTGGCCGAGGGCAGGTACTGGGTCGAGTCGCGCGCGATGATAGAGGGTGTCATAGACTGCGGCAAGGGATTCGAGACCCGACTTGTGGCCCTCAACGACATCGTCGTTCACCGGCAGGTTCCCGGCGGCGGCCTGATGGTGCTGGACTGCGAGCTGGACGACAGGTTCCTCGCCACGTACGAGGCCGACGGTCTTATCGTCTCCACCCCGACGGGATCGACCGGCTACACGCTGTCCGCGGGCGGCTCGATTCTCTCGCCCACCCTTCCCGCGTTCATCATCACGCCCATCTGCGCCCATTCGTTCAGCTCGAGAAGTCTGGTGGTCGATGACTCCAGTGTGCTCGTCGTTCGCCCGAGGCTCAAGACCGAGGGTGAGGTCGCGTTTGCGACTGCGGACGGTCAGGCGGTCGCGACGCTGTCCAACTGCGCTGTCAGGACGGTTGAGCGCGGACCGTCCGGTCCGCATCGTGACGAAAAGCATCCCGACTTCTGCAAGGTCATCCTTCGCAAGGCCGTCAGAAGCGCCGGACTGGTGAGATTCGACGAGGTGTTCTTCTCCGACGTGCTTCGGGACAAACTCGGCTGGGCCGAGGGCGCTCCGGGTAACAGAACGCAGTAGCCTCGGTCCGAGAAGTGATCCGGATATGTTGAAGGAGCTGTGCATAAGAGACTTCAAGCTGCTCAGAGACGTCACCCTGGCGTTCCAGCCCGGCCTGACGGTGCTCACCGGCGAGACCGGGGCCGGCAAGACGCAGTGTCTCGAGGCTCTCACCGCCGCATTGGGGGCGCGGGCCGGAGATGACGTGATATCGAAAGACTCGGACCAGGCGGTTCTCACGGTGGTGTTTGATCTTCGCGACCGTGCCGACATCGTCCGAGTGCTTGAACGGGAAGGCTGGCTCGAGGACGGCGAGACCGAGATCATCATCGAGCGAACGGTCGAGCGGGGCGGGAGAAGTCGGGGGCGTCTGAACGGGAGGCGTGTGCCCATCGGTACTCTCCAGGCCGTCTCCGACCGCATCGTCGACCTTCTCGGGCAGAATGCGAGGGCGGATATTCTCAACAGGCCGGCGCTCGAAGTCCTCGATTCGCTCGGCGATCAGGCGCATCAGGAGAAACTCGCCAGGGTGAGAAAGCGGTTCGATGAGTGGCGAACGGCGGCGGCCGCCTTCGACCGCGAAAGGGATGAAATCGCCAGAGCGTCGGAAAGAAAGGAGCTTGCCGAGTTCCAGCATTCGGAATTAGAAAAAGCCGATCTGAAGCCCGGCGAAGAGAAGGACCTCACGAAAGAGGCCGAGCTTCTGGAGAGCGCGAGAGAACGCTCTGAGGACGCTCTGAAAGCCGCTTCTCTCCTTCAGGGTGAGAGCGAGGACGCTCCGAACGCGCGGGACCTCCTGCAGGAAGCGCTCGATTGCATCGAGCGTCTCGCGTCGACGGACGATGCGCTGAAGGGCGAGGCGTTCCGGCTTCGAGAGATGGTCTTTCTGGCGGACGAGCTCGCGGATACTCTGAAGCACTACGCGACGAACATAGTGGATGATCCCGAGAGACGCGCGTGGGTGGAGGAAAGACTGGGCGCCCTCAATCGTCTGCAGAGGAAATACAAGACCGATGAGGCGGGGCTCATAGAATTGCGGGACAGGCTTGCCGCAGAGCTCGAAAGGGTGGAGTACGCGTCGGAAAGGCTCGAGGAGCTTGCCGCGCTGCGCGACAAGGCACGGGGCGAATATCTCACCGACGCGCTCGAGCTCTCGAAATCTCGCCGGCGTCTCGCGAAACGTGTCTCGAAGGAAATCAGGACTCACCTGGCGGACCTCGATCTTCCCGCCGCGAAGTTTGAGGTCGATCTGGAATCGAGGCCGGAGGATGAGAGCGCTTATCGCGGTGACGGGATCGATGCAGCGGAGCTTCTGATATCCACCAATCCCGCGCAGGACCTCGGCCCGCTCAGGAAGATCGCATCGGGTGGCGAGCTTTCCAGGCTTCTGATGGCGCTGAAGACTGTTCTGGCCGGACGGGACAGGGTGCCGGTGCTGGTATTCGACGAAGCGGAGGCGGGAATCGGCGGCGAGACCGCATTCCGGGTGGGCGAGAAGCTTGTCGAGCTCAGCCGATCCCACCAGTTGATCGTCGTGAGCCATCTCCCGCAGATAGCGAGCCAGGCGGCTGTGCACTGGGTGATTGAGAAGTCAACGAAAGGCTCCGGCGCCCGCGCGAGCGCTCGAAACGTGTCGGGCGACGAGCGCGTGCGCGAGATCGGCAGGATGCTCGGTGCTCGCGGCGATCGGGAGGCTCTTGAGAAGCTCGCGAGGAGCTTCCTGAAGGGCGCCTGACATCATCCGACCCCCTTTGGGGTCACTGACGATGGATTTTGGAATTTTCATCCCCGCAAAAATCATGTAGAATCCGACCATCATGGGTGCGTGGCTGATAACCGAATTCTGGCTCCTGGCCGTGCTATCGACCTGGATGACCGCAACCGCGATCTTCGCGCTCAGGGGCAGGGGCCGGCGTGAAGAGGACATGCTCAACCTGTACGAGCAGGTGGTCGGATCAGTCCGCTCCGGCGATCTCCCACGCGCGATCCTCCTCCTCGAAGGGGAGGCCGGTCCGCTCGCCGCCCTCCTCTCGAGCATCCTTACCGAAGCCACGAAGTTCACTCCCAAGCTGCGAGTCGCCTACAAGGTCACTCTCGAAAGCATGAAGCGTCGCGGCGAAGTAAGCGTGAATCCGCTCAGGGTGGTTTCCATCGCGGCCCCTGTGATAGGTGTGCTCGGGTTCGTCTCCCCTATCGCCGCACTCGTGACCGGCGCTCCCTCCGCCTGGGCACACGCCCTCTGGCTCGCGGGCCTTTCCTTCCTCATCGCGGCTGTCTCGTACGCCGCTCTCCTCCTCGCGGAACGTCAGAACCGTGAGACCCAGGACGTGGTCGGCGAGCTCGGTCGAAAACTCCTATCCTATCTTCTGAGCGCCGACAGCCCGCTCCACGCCGTCAGGGGAAAGAGCTTCCCCGCCCCCCAGTGACGCAGACAACTAGGCGCCTGCCTTGAGCTTGTCGAAAAGGCCGGACAGCGCCCTCGCAGTGAGTGCTCGGCATCAGCCCGAGCTACCCGAAGGGCATGAAGACCTTTAGCCGGCAGACAACAGCCATGCCGCATCGTACGGCCGGATCGGAGCGGTACGCAGGATGTCCCTGAATTCAGAGTCCCTGAATCCTCAGCGTCGAGCCTTGGACCGCGACGGCAGCTTGTCCATCCGGGACTGCATTTCCTGTCTGAAGAGCCTGCGGCAGGACTCGAGACCAACGAGGCTGTGAAGCAGGTTCTTTACGACATCCGACTGCTTCTTGACTACGAAGTAGTAGTTCCACTTGCCTCTGCGGTGGTTGTCAACGAATCCCATCCGCTTCAGAAGCCCGAGATGGCGACTTACCGTGGGCTGCGGAACCCGCAGGACCTGCTGTATGTCGCTGACACACACTTCGCCGAGCTCATTGAGAAGGAAAATGATCTTGAGTCGGCTTTCGTCTGCAAGTCCCTTGCAGATCGCCTCGATGTCTTTGACCGATTTGTGGATAACTTCCATGATGCCTCCATGGATCATGATTTGATTTGGCTCAGCGCCCACGAAATGGAGCCGAACGATAGGCGGCTGCTCATCCGAATCCTCATCGAATGAGCACGCAGTCGCATCCCTCACATCGGTCCTGAGCTCCTCCCAGGCCTCCGCCTGAATGAAGATTCAGTGTCCGAGCGAGCGAGCCGGGAGCCCTCGTCGGCCTCATGGACTTCGAGTCTTATTCCAAGAGAGCCCGTTGCCGAGCTCCTGGAATGTCCGTGAGCGCTCTCTAGCCGAGGGTGGATTATACCAGAAAAACACCTTCCATCCAGAGAATATCGATTTTTGTAGCGTAGCTTCTTTGCCCGCCTTCGCGTCTTAGTGTCTTTGTGGTTTGTGTTCCGGTGCCCGAGAGAATCACGAAGGCACCAAGACACGAAGGGACACAGAGGGCAAGGTGAGTGCGCAGCGCAATCCTGCGGATTTCCGCCGATGCCCGTCAGCATCCATCGGCCTTCGTGCTATACTACCTTCCCCTGCCGCTGATGCAGGCGGCACGCAGTCATGCAGATTGTCATAGCAGGCGGAGGACCGGCGGGCGCCACATGCGCAAGGACTCTCGCTCGCGCCGGAATCCGCACCGTTCTCATCGAGGCCTCCCCGGCGGGGGACAAGCCCTGCGCCGGCGGGCTCCCCTCCGTGCTCCTCCAGCGCTACCCGGTGCCTGACCTGCTGATCAGGCAAAAAGCCACAGGCGTCATCTTCCAGGCCCCGTCCGGATACCGTGTCACCGCCCGCTTCCCTGAGGGTGAATTCATCGCCACGGTGAATCGGCGCGAGTTCGACCGCCATCTCAGGTGGCTCGCGGAGGACGCCGGGGCGATACTCGTGCACGGCCAGGTCACCGGCTACGACGAAAAGGGCTCCACGATTCTCGTCAAGTACCGCGACCAGGACCGGATCATCCGTACCACCCAGACCGATTTTCTCGTCGGCGCCGACGGAGCATGGAGCCGTATTGCCCTGCAGGCCATGGGGAAACGCCTGCCCATGGTCATCGCCGTCCAGCAGCAGATCGTGATTCCGGAGGATCGCCGCGATGTCCTCGGCGATAATTGCCTCTTCAACTACTCCCCCGCCGTCAGCCCCGATTTCTATGGCTGGATTTTTCCCAAAGGGGACCATGTTTCCGCGGGAGTGGGGACCTCAATGGAGAATCGAGGGAGACTCCTGGCATTAATGGCCCGCATGAACGAGCTTCATTCGGACCTTCTCGAGGGTGGGGAGGTCATAAAGAGGAACGGTGCGATGATACCGCTGGGGCAGTACAAGGAGCATGGCGCGCGTCGGGTGCTGCTGGCGGGCGATGCGGCCGGGCTGGTTCTTCCGGCGAGCGGTGAGGGTATCTATTTCGCCATGCGCTCGGGGGAGATCGCCGGAGAGGTTATCGAGAAGCTGGGCGCGAAGCGTGCGGACATCGTGGTCTCGCGGTACACCGATCTCGTGAACGCCGAGTTCGTCCCCGTCTTCAACTACTTCAGGAAAATCGAGCGGGCGGTGTTCGGGTCCGCTCGTGACCGCGAGGTGTTCGTGCGACTTGCCCGGGACAGATTCATGGCGCAGAAAATCCTCAGCGCGTTCTCCAGCAAGGCCAGGCGGCGGACTCCATTCTTCAGGAAAATCGGCGTCATGTTTTCTCTCATGGGTATACGTCTCAATGTCGCCATGTCTGTTTCGAAAAGGCCGGGATTCGGTGAATGAGCGCTCAGTCTCATCGCGTCCCTCAAATCCCTTGCAGTGCCGCCCTGTCCCGGCTATCATCGGTTCATTATCAGTCCGTGATCGGGAGGATTTGACAAGATGTTCCGCTCGAGAAGCGCCATCCTGGCGACGGTTATGGCCGCTCTGGTCCTGGCGGGTTGCACGGTAAGCTCGAAGTACCGGACCCGCTCATTCATGACCGACGAGGAGCGCCGGGCATTCGATGAGAAGTACTACCCGACGCCGTCCGAAGCGGAATCCGGGCTGGGGCAAGAGGCGTTCCTGGGAGGTTTCGAGGGCCCGGCGATCAGGGTGAACGGATTGGACATCGATGCGGCGGACATCCGCCAGCTCTACGAGTATCTGCTCCCCCTCGGCGGGGGTGAGGCGACCGAGATCAAGCAGGCGGCCTGCCTTGAATGGATCAAGACGTACGCCGTGATGAGCCAGTGGCCGGACACCATCGAGCCGGCGAAGCAGAGGCTGATGGACATCAGGGCGCAGGTCGAGAGCGGTGTCGATTTCGGCAATCTCATCGTCGAGAACAGTCAGGAGCCGGCCGCCGAGAGAACCGGCGGCGATCTTGGAGAGGCGGGCATCGGCCAGTTGGTGCCGATTTTCGAGATGCATGCGTTCAGTGACCCCGTCGGGCAGATCGTTGGACCGATCCCCACGATCTTCGGCTGGCACCTGCTCGAGGTTCTGGAGCGGACTGAAGGGAACGGTGAAGGACCGAAAGTCCATGTCCGTCACCTCCTTCTCTTCCACGGACTGGACCCTCAGATCTCCGATTCCATCAAAGAGAATGCTGTGATGTGGACAAACACCGCCCAGGTTGAGAACCTGGCGGACGAGGTCAAGGAAATAGTCCCGCCGGGCGGCTGGGTGACGCTTTGAGGTCCCGGACGGGCTCCCCCGGAGGAGGAAGGTCAGGGCGAAAGTCGAGAGTGATATGTGATGAAAAAACCAGCATTGACAAGGCGCGACCTCCTGTGGGTCCTTGTGCCCGTTCTGTCTCTCGTGCTCGTGCTCGGCATCCTCAACCGGAGGGCTGCTCCCTCACCCGCGGACGACATCGAGGAGTTGAACGCCCTTCTTGATGAGTTCGAGTACAACTACTCAAACGAGCGACTGAACGACCTGAGGCTGCTCTTCTGCTCGAATGCCGTCATCGCTACGGACTTCTCCCAGGGCACCATTCAGAGGGTTTACGGCCTCGAGGACTGGCTCAGGGGCACCCAGGAAGGGGCATTTGACGCGAATGAGCATATCTCGGACGTTCTGTCCGATCGCGAGATACAGGTGTACAGGAACATAGCCTACGCCGTCTGCGACTACACGTACATCGACGACAGGGAGATCGGTCGCGGCGTTGACATCTTCACGTTTATCAAGATAAGGGATCGCTGGAGAATTGTGAGCCTCCAGTACACGGGTGAAGAGGAGGTCAGAGACTGACAAGCCTGCTGGACTGACGATGCGGCCGTGCGCTGGAGTATGATGCAGCCTTTGTGCGGGCCCGGTTTGTCGCTCGAGTCGAGTTATCGAGGTTGAAATGAAACGTCTCAATGTCTGGGCAGTGTGGCTATGGTTCCTTCAGGCTCTCACGGGATCGGTACTGGTGCTCTTTGTCGTCATCCACATCATCGACAACGCCACGATATTGATCAGCTCCCAGGCGTACGAGAACGCCCTCGCCTTGTGGCATGAGACGCTTCCGGGCCTGCTCTACAAACTGCTGGTGATCGGTCTTGTCGGCGCGTTCCTGGTCCACGCTCTGAACGGCATCCGCATAGCGAGCAAGCCGTACAAGGATGTCGATGCGTCCTGGCTGCACAACCGCTCGCTCAGGCACCACGGGACCACCTTCTGGTACTTGCAGGTCATGACCGGCAGCACCATAGGGATGTTCGCGATCTGGCACCTCATCAACCAGCACGGGACTGTTACCACCACCACCGCCGCCCAGAGCGCGGCACGGGTGACTCCCACAGTTTTCATAATGTATGTGCTCTTCCTGGCCGCGCTGATGTTTCACGCTTTCAATGGTGTACGCAGCATTCTCCTGAAGCTTGGGGTAATGACCGACAGGGCCAGGGAGGCCATTCTTGTGAGCATAGTGGCCTTCCTGTTCGTCGTGTTCTTCGGTTTCGGGCTTGCGAGCCTGGTTAAGTTCCTGCCGCCGACTGAGTAGGGGATTTCGAGATGCGGATTCTGGACTACGATGTCGTTGTTGTGGGCGCCGGACTTGCCGGAGAGCGCGCCGCGGTGGCCGCTCACCATGAGGGCGCCAGGGTCGCCTTGCTCTCACTGGTACAACCCAGACAAAGCCACTCCAATGCCGCGCAGGGGGGAGTCCAATGCTCGCTTGACAACATGGGCGAACACTCCGCGGGCGACGACTGGAAGCTTCATTTCGACGATACCGTACGCGGCAGCGACTGGGGAGCGGACCAGGATGTCGTCGAGAGAGTAACCAAAGCAGCGCCGCGACTCGTCCGCGAGATGGAGTATTTCGGCACCCCGTTCAGCCGCACCGACGACGGCAGGATCGCGCAGAGGAATTTCGGCGGGACCACAGTCTGGCGCGCGGCATTCGCCTCAGACTTCACCGGTCACGCCCTTCTGTACGCAATCGACCAGGAGGTCATGCGCGCCGGGATTGACATCTTCTGGCGCGTGCAGGTGATCTCGCTCATACTCAACGGCGCACGCGTCATCGGATGCGTCGCTATGGACCTCCGGACCGGCGACCTGATCGCGTTCAGCGCCCGCAGCACCATTCTCGCCACCGGAGGAGCCGGACGCCTCTACAGCGAGACCACCAACGCGGTCATCTGCCGCGGCGACGGCCAGGTGCTGGCATACAACACCGGCCTCGTTCCCCTCGGCAACATGGAGGCCGTCCAGTTCCATCCGACCGGCATGTACCCGGTCTGGATTCTGCTCACTGAGGGATGTCGCGGCGACGGCGGTGTGCTCCGCAACAAGGACCTCCATGAATTCATGTGGGACTACGCGGCCAAGAAGGGAAACCTGGCGAGCCGCGACGTGGTCAGTCGCGGGATGATGAGCGAGATTCGCGCGGGACGGGGAGTCGAGGGTTCATTCGGGCCGTATCTGTGGCTCGACCTGACCCATCTCGGCGCCGAGAAGATCATGACGCGACTTCGCGACGTGCATGATATCGCGCGCGATTTCGCCGGAGTCAACGTAATCACCGAAATGGCGCCTGTGAAGCCGGTACAGCACTACACCATGGGCGGCGTGCGTACCGACATCGACTGCAGGGCGAAGGGAGTCGAGGGTTTGTACGCGGCGGGCGAGTGCGGCTGCTGGGACATGCACGGGTTCAATCGTCTGGGGGGCAACTCGATGCTCGAGACGCTCGCGGCCGGCTATTACTCGGGCACAACGGCTGCGAAGGAAGCGTCGGGCCGGTCGGCGCACACCGGCGATCTAGTCGCAATCATGGATGAAGTCAGACGCCAGGACGAGCGAATAAGCAAGCTCATAGCTCATGACCCGATCGAGAGCCCGTGCGCTCTCTTGAGTGATGCCGCTGTCATCATGACCGAGCAGGTGGGCATTTTCCGGACCGGAGAGATGCTCGAGGGTGCGGTCAGGAAGCTTCTGGTTCTGAGGGGGCGCGCGGAGAATGTCGGACTCACCGGCAAAGTGCGCGGGCGATCTCTCGAGCTGGAGATCGCGCTGAGAATCCCGTACATGATCGAGCTCGCGCTGACCATAGCGCAGGGCGCCCTCGTGCGCACTGAGAGTCGAGGGGGACATTACCGCGAGGATTACCCCAATCGCGACGACGACAACTGGCTCAACAGGACATTGGCATATAAGCAGAATGACAGCTGGCTTCCCAGGCTCGAATACGAGCGAGTCGTGATCACTCATCTCCCGCCCGGCGATCGTGGCTACGGTGAGAAAGCCCCGGTCGCGGTTTCAAGAGAAGCGGGATCAGACTGACAGCCCCGGAGAGACTTCGCAGGCAGCGGGCACAAGAAAAGAAATGGCCAACCAGAATGGAACTCTTGAATTCAGAATCTTTCGTCACGATCCGCTCGATCCCGTGAGCACGCCTCATTTCGACACATTCAAAATCCAGGACCGGCCCTTTCTTTCGATCTACCTGGCGATGGAGGAAATCCAGGAGACGCAGGACCCGACGCTCTATTACGACATCTGCTGCAGATCGAACGTGTGCGGAAGCTGCGCGGTGAATGTCAACGGGCGTCCCATGCTCGCGTGCAAAACCCAGACCAAGGACCTTCCGCGGGAAGTGACCATCGAGCCCCTCCGATACTTCGACCACATCAAGGATGTCGCCGTCGACAAGGGTCGATGGTTCATGGAGATGACACGTCGCCTCCAGGCCTGGATGCATACATCGAAGCCCTTCAATGAGAAACTCGAGCATATCCAGAAGGAGGACGAACGAATCCCGGTGTACGAGGCCGAGCGATGCATCGAGTGCGGGATTTGCATCGAGGCCTGCGGCGCGGCGCATCATAATCGCAACTACGTCGGCCCCGCCGGCCTGAATCGCGCTTACAGGTTCCTGATCGACACGCGCGACGAGCGCATGCTCGACGACATGGCCGAGCAACTCTTCACCGAGTCCGGCCTGTTCGGCTGCGAGGCCATGCTGGGGTGCCGTAATTTCTGCCCCAAGCAGATACCCCTGCCCTATCACTTCGGGATCCTGCGACGTCGGATACTCTCCAGAGTGCTCCTGGGCAGAAAATGAAAGAGAACCACGAAGACACGAAGGCACGAAGAGGTACTGAGGAAGACTGCTGGACAAGTCGTGTCCGTCGTGACCCTTCGTGCCTTTGTGCCTTCGTGGTTAGTCCCCTGATATCTTAATCAGGACTTTTCCGAATGCCGTTC